>OGKJ01000074.1_pt1 | contig 40098 bp, 36 predicted proteins | sample 1572461 | NCBI WGS metagenome assembly OGKJ01 (sample SAMEA2582080, study PRJEB24529) | metagenome | biome: Human gut stool | place: China | collected 2011 | reverse complement strand
AACTTCTGCCAAAATCCCTTGGGGGGTCTGAGTTTCACAGAGCTCCTTGAGCACCTCCGGACTAACCAACTTCACCTTAGCTATATTAGCCACACGATCAGCCATTTCCTCAAGCACGAAAACTTGAAGAATCTCGGCACCACTTGCCTTTGCTTCCTCAAAAAGATGCCATCCTTCTAAAAGATAACTAGTTTTACGGTGCTTGCGCTGCAATAATTTTCTAGCAGACTTAATGCTAGCATTTTGCTTTGATTGAATGATTTCCATACACTCATTATAGCAGAAATTCCTTGATAAATCTTGGACTTGACCGACTTTATAGCAAGGATTATACTAAAAGAAAGAGCTTTCAAAAGGAGGTCGTGGACCATGCAAAAAGTACGATTATTAGTCTCAGGAAGAGTCCAAGGTGTTGGTTTTCGTTATTCAACCTATGCTCTGGCACTAGATATAGGAGATATATACGGCCGGGTTTGGAATAATGACGATGGAACTGTTGAAATCCTAGCTCAGTCAGATAATCCTGCTAAGTTAGCTAAATTTATTCAAGAAGTTCGAAAAGGACCTTCAAAATGGTCTAAAGTAACCTATGTCGATGTGACCATGGCAAACTTCTCAAATTACAGCGATTTTCGGATGGCTAATTAAGAGGAAAGCACCGTTTTTAGCTTGTTCTCTTTCTTAAAAAAAGGTAAAATAGACAAGCATAACTAAAAAACAAAAGGAATGATATTGTGAATAAAAATCAAAAACGTCTAGCCCTGATGGGGCTTGCTGCCAGCATGCTACTCTTCCTATCAGGATGTGTGAGCCTTGATAAGTCTGGTAATCCTACTGGTTGGGTTTGGAACCTACTTGGTCGCCCTATGAGCCACGTCATCACCTACTTCGCACATAATTTAAATCTGGGATTTGGTCTTGGCATTATCTTCGTAACCATCATTGTTCGTTTGATTATCTTGCCACTTGGTCTTCACCAATCTCGTAGCGCAGCCTACCAAGCAGCAAAACGTGAATACCTTGCGCCTATCTTAGAACCAATTAACGAACGTTTGCGCAACGCTGAAACTCAAGAAGAAAAAATGGCTGCCCAGTCTGAACTCATGCAAGCTCAGCGTGAAAACGGTCTAAGCTTGATGGGTGGTGTCGGCTGTCTTCCTCTATTGATTCAGTTCCCATTCTTCTCAGCACTCTACTACGCAGCACGTTACACTCCTGGTGTACTCCAAGATAACTTCCTCTGGTTTAACCTTGGTCACCGTGACTTCCCATTGATTATCATCATCGCAGCGCTTTACTACTTCCAATCTTGGTTGTCTATTCAACAAGTTCCTGAAGAACAACGTAAACAAATGGCAGCGACGATGTACAGTATGCCAATCATGATGATTTTCTTTGGTATTAGCTCACCTGCAGCCGTAATTCTCTACTGGTTCGTTGGTGGTATCTTCTCTATTATCCAACAGTTGATTACCAACTACATCATCAAACCTCGCTTGAAAGAAAAAGTTGCTGAAGAGTTCAAAAAGAACCCTCCAAAAGCACCTCGTACAACACCAATCAAGCGTAAAGATGTAACACCAAAAAATACTCAAGCAATTGCAAGTAAACCAAAGAAAAACCGTAATGCCGGTAAGCAAAATCGTAAATAAGCTACAAAGCACTCTTGGCAAATGCCAAGAGTGCTTTTCTTATAGATTAATTCAGAATAGCCTAACTCCTAATAGCGCCGGCAACCAAAAAGGGAGTGAGACAGAACAACTGTTTTGTCTCACTCCCACTAGTTTCAAATATTGGACACCTTAATGCCAACAGTCACTTAGGCTGTTTTTTCTACACTAAGGATTTCTACAGAGTAGCTACCTGCTGGTGATTCGATAGCGACTTTGTCGCCAACTTTCTTACCAATCAAGGCTTGAGCAATTGGGCTTTCATTTGAAATTTTACCTGAGAAGATATCAGCACCGGCTGCACCAACGATATGATAAGTATCTTTGTCGTTTGTACCAACTTCTTGAACAACAACTGTTTTACCAATTGCAACCTCGTCATTAGCAACAGCATCACTATCAACGATTTCTGCATAACGAATTTTTGTTTCAAGAATCTGAATTTGTCCTTCAACAAAGGCTTGCTCGTCTTTGGCTGCTTCATACTCAGAGTTTTCTGAAAGGTCACCATAAGAACGTGCAATCTTAATACGTTCTACAACTTCTGGACGACGGACGAGTTTGTACTCCTCCAATTCCGCTTCAAGTTGTTCTTTCTCCGCTTGTGTCATTACATATGTTTTTTCTGCCATTTTTTTCTCTTTTCTATTTTTTGAGCCGTTGGCTGTATCGTTAGAATCACTATTCGTTTGCTTGATTTTAATGAGCCAATTAGACTATTTATCTTTTAGTTTGCTGTTAATGTAAGTTTCAACGTTATGCTGATGCTCTTCATAGCTTTCAGCAAAATAGACATTACCAGTGGTTACATCTGCCACAAAGTACATGTACTTGGTAGATGATGGATTGATAACCGCTTCAATTGCAGACAGACTAGGGCTGTCCACAGGACCTGGCATCAACCCCTTATGAACATAATCATTATAAGGGGAGTCAATGTTTGTTTCAATAGTTGCATCTTCTTTCAAGGTCGTTTCCTGACCAAGTTTTCCAAGAGCATAAAGAACTGCGATATTACTTTGTAGAGCCATGTCTGAGTTTAGACGATTATAGAAGACGCTAGCAATGTTTTTACGGTCGTCATCTGTAGCTCCTTCTTTTTCAACAAGAGAAGCTAGGGTCAAAATCTCATTAATATTATGTCCACTAGATGAAATCGTCGCATAGTAAGGTGATAGGTAGGTATCCATCGTTGACAACATTTCCTCTGCCAAAGACTCCACCGTCGTATCATCATGAATGTTATAAGTCGCTGGGAACAGATAACCCTCTAGGACATACTTAGCATCCGTAGAATTCGGAAGGTTTGCCAACAAGGTTGGATACTTCGCTTTCATCTTAGTAATGAAAGCATCATCCTTCATCAATTTCAAGAAATCTTTCGCCTTAAGTCCAGTTGATGATTTTTTGCCTTTTTTAGCTGAAGAATTAACTTCAACTGCCTTGGCAATTTGATCAATGGTATATCCTTCTTTGACTAAGACCGTACCAAGAGATGGCTCCTGAGGTTTATCACTTCCTTTTTTCTGAAGTGCCTCAATAATTTCATCCATGGTCATGCTAGCCTGAAGGTTGTAATAACCACTTTTCAGATTTGAGATGTTTTTAAACTTGGTATAGTAATTAAAGACCTTACCAGACTTAATAACACCAGCTGATTCCAAGAGTTGGCCGATATAACTGCTACCTGAATTTTCAGGAATTTCAACACTAACAAACTTAGTTGAATTAACATCTTTTGCGCCAACAGCATCACTAACATAGCGATAACCAAAGAATGTAGCTACTGACAAGATAAGTAGCAAGAAGATGATAATGTTTCTTGCAATTTTACCAGCACGACGGTTATTTTTATTGCGTTTGTGATTTCGGTTAGAACGTGAAATCGGCTCTTCGTCGACAATGTCAGCCTGTTTACCATCTTTTGGCGAAGACTTTTTCTTCTTCACTTTCTTGCCTTTCTTTTTCTTAGGTTTTCCAGAGGGTTCTAGAGAAATACTCTCATCATCCTCATTACCATCAGCTACTAGCTCTGATTGAACCTTTTCTTGCGACGCTTGGTCACTTGTTGCATGATGTTCCTGCAAGAATGCTTCTTTTTGACGTTCTGAGGTCAATTTGGCCTCCAATTCTTTAGGGTCTGTATAAATAGCTTCGTTAGACTTAGCTTCAATGAGCTCCTTGGCAACATCTGCAGGAATATACTCCTCTTCAGATGCTTCGTTAAGGATAGTTTCCCAAACTGGACGTTTAAAACGACGTTTCGACGTTTCAGTCTCCTGAGGAATATTTACCTTTGTCTCCTCCTCAATTGGCTCTTTAGGAATAGACGCTAGGTTTGAATGAGCATCAGATACTAAAGACTCCGCTTGAGAATCTGAAAACAAGCCAAGACTATCTTGTTGAGAATCTTGGGCTGTCTCAGAAGTCATAGATTTAGCAAAGGCACTGTGAGAAACAGAATGTGAACTAAAATCTTGGTTACTTACTTTATTAGACGCTGAATCACTACGAGTTGTAGCGCTCTCAGCTGACGTTGAAAGTGGTGTCTCGGGCATAGTTGCACTTTTATTATGCTCCTCCTCACGAAGAGAACGGAGCCGTGTCGCTTCTTGTAAGTCTCGGAGAATCTGATCTTTGAAGCTTAGGCTATCTTCAGAAGCTTCCGAGTGTTCATTAAACTTGTCCGTCAAGGCATACCTCCTCTATAGTAACAAACGCCATTATATCTTAAAAAGTCAGTTAATGCAAATCAATTGGTCCTTTGTCACAGTAACGTAACACTGAAATCAATGGGTTTCTGGGTTCTCCCAGACCATATTATACCAAGAGCTTCCACCATGATTTGATTCTGATTCTCCCTCATCAGTAAAACCATTCATCTCATAGTAGGCAATCAAGTAATCATGACAAGTCAAGCTAATACCTTGGCGTTTTTGAGCAATAGCCAGATCTTTAAGCGCTGCAATCAAGGCTGTTCCAATACCTTGCCCTTTAAAATCTTTGGAGATAGACAAACTAGTAACTGCAATAAAACCTCCTTGACTAGCATTAGGAGCCACCTTATGGAACAGGTCATCTGTGAGATAACGTTCCGCAATCACAGGTCCTTCGATGTAACCAACTACAACGCCATCAATTTCAGCAATTAGAAAGGTATCACAAATCGTCTCTAAACGCTCTGCAATAGCCTCTGGAGTTGCAGCCTCTTCAGGCGAAAAATTTTCTTGTTCGATACGAACAACATCAGCCCAATCATCCTCTCGGGCATGTCGAATAAGCATATCAAATTCCTTTCTATTAAGAGAAAGAGCTGAGCGAAATCGCTACAGCCCTTAATATATTACATGTGTGTTTGCAAGCTTGCTAGAAGCTCTTCAAACGAGCGTTCGTAAAGTTGGATATCTCCAGCTCCCATAAAGACATAGACAGCATTGTCATGGTCAAGGAGAGGTGAGACATTTTCAACTGTAACCACTTTGGCAGGTTTATTGATCTTAGCAGCAAGATCTTCAACCTTAACATCACCATGGTCAACCTCACGCGCTGAACCGTAAATTTGTGCCAAATAAACAGCATCTGCTTCGTTCAAAGCTTCAGCAAATTCATCAAGAAGGGCGATGGTACGTGTGAAGGTATGTGGTTGGAAAATAGCAACAATCTCTTTAGATGGGTACTTTTGACGTGCTGCATCAAGCGTTGCAATAATTTCAGTTGGATGGTGGGCAAAGTCATCGATGACAACAGTACCACTGATAATTTTCTCTGTGAAACGGCGTTTAACACCTGAGAAAGTTTTAAGGTGTTCCGCAACCAAGTCCATGTCAAAACCAGCTACATAGAGGTTCCCAATAACCGCAGTTGCATTCAAGATATTGTGACGACCATAGGCTGGCACATGGAATTCTCCAAGGATTTGTCCATCGTGTTTCACCTTGAAATTAGACCCTGTCGTTGTACGCACAATGTCTGTTGCTATAAAGTCATCATTTTCTTCGAAACCATAGTAATAGATTGGCGCATTGGCTGTAATCTTACGAAGGTGTGGATCCTCACCGTAAACAAAGAGTCCTTTTTGCACTTGCTTAGCATAGTCATCAAAGGCAGAGAACACATCATCGATACTTGTAAAGTAATCAGGATGGTCAAAGTCAATGTTAGTGATGATTGAGTATGCTGGGTGGTATGGCATGAAATGACGTTCATATTCATCAGACTCAAAGACAAAGTATTGTGCATTAGCAGAACCTCGTCCAGTTCCGTCACCGATAAGGTATGACGTGTCGGTGATATTTTTCATAACATGTGACAAGAGACCTGTTGTAGAAGTCTTACCATGTGCACCTGCCACACCAAAGCTAGTGAATTGATCCATGAAGTGACCCAAGAACTCGTGATAACGCTTAAAGCTGTAGCCATTTTTAATTGCATAAGCAACTTCAACGTTGTTATCTTCACGAAAGGCATTTCCAGCAATCAATTCAACATCTTCTGTGATGTTTTTTTCATCGAAAGGAAGGATAGGAATACCTGCTTGCTCAAGACCACGTTGAGTGAAGTAATACTTTTCCACATCTGAACCTTGAACCTTGTGTCCCATTTGGTGGAGCATCAAAGCCAAAGCTGACATACCAGATCCTTTAATTCCAATAAAATGATAAGTTTTTGACATAGTTTCTCCTTACAATCGCACTGCGATTAGTTTGCGTCTTCTAAATGCGTCAAATTTAATTCTTGAGCAACTCGGTGTTCACGGTAAGTTTGACGTTCTGGGTAATTATAAACCTGGCTACGTTTCAAGAAGTCATAGCTATTTTTCTTGACGTTCTTACGAGATGGGTTACTAGGCTGTTGATAAGTTGGAGCCACTTCTGCCAAGATGTAAGAATCTTGTTGCAGACGATTTGCCAAGTGATGAATCTTTGAGTGCTTCCCATTAGGTGCTAAAGTTCGCTTGATAGCACTTACAGGAGCTCCCAAGATAGAGGCTGTCACTGGTCCTTTATCCGTTGTTACAGCAGCTGGCTCAACAGTGGCCTCAAAGCTTGGTTTGGCTTCCACCTTAGGCTTAGCAGTCAATTGACGGCTATTAGTATGTTTGGTTTGTTGAACTTCTTGGCGGAGGAATTTTTGGCGTTTCTCACGTACATCACGCTTAGCCTTTTCACGGGCTTCCTCAGCATAAGTCATGCCAGCTTCTTGTGTCTCCACTCGTTTTGGAGCCTGCTTACGATTGCTAGGCTTAGCTGACAAGAAATCATAGTTCGGCAACAAATCATTGTAGTCCTTATCTTGGTAAGGGCCACGGATATTTGTGATTAAATCTTCATTTTCGTATAGGCGCATAGAGACCGGTTCTTGCAAGCAAGGTTCCCCGTCTGGAATCAGCGGAAATTGTCGTCTTTGGCGATGCATAAAAGACTTCCTTTCATTTTCGAGATGATGCGTATCTTAATATAAATAATCGGGAATGGGAAGATACGTCTTGCAATATTCTATTATAGCCTAATTCAAAAGATTTGCCTAGTAGCATTTTTACCTCTTAGTATTCCAATATCAAATATAACAAATTAAGATATTGCAATACCAAGAATTTCTTTAATATCCTCAACGGTCATGCTGGCACGGCTTTCATTGCCATCCAAGACGGTTGTTACCAGGTTTTTCTTGCCTTCTTGAAGCTCAAGAATTTTCTCTTCGATAGTCCCTCTTGTAATCAAACGGTAAACTTCGACATTTTGTTCCTGACCTATACGGTGAGCACGACTAATAGCCTGCATTTCTACCGCTGGATTCCACCAAAGGTCAATCAGAATAACCGTATCAGCACCAGTTAGATTCAGTCCCACTCCTCCTGCTTTCAGAGAAATCAAAAAGGCATCTCGACTTCCTTGATTGAACGCTCTGGTCATCTCCTGACGACTATCAGATGGCGTTGACCCTGTTAGCTTATATGAGGAAATTCCTAATTCTTGTAAGAGCCCCTCTGTAATATCTAACATCCCACGAAATTGTGAAAAGATAAGGACACGATGGTCTGATTCCTTAATTTGGCTAAGCAACTCTCTAAGGCTATCTAATTTTCCGCTATCTCCCGCATAGTCCATAAAGAGAGCTGGGGTATCACAGATTTGTCGTAAGCGGGTAATTCCTGACAAGATTTCCACCTTACGACGGTTGATTTCCTGATCACTTGCCGAAATTAATCCTTGTTGCATCTGTTGCAATTGTGCTAAATAGATAGCCTTTTGAGCATCTGACAATTCACTTTGATGAGTGATTTCAATCAAATCTGGGAGATCAGGAAGGACCTCCTCTTTTTTACGTCTTAGAATAAAGGGGGAAATATACCTAGCCACTTCCTTAGGTGTTAACTTAAGAAACGTTTTCTTAGCTGGTAAAAGTCCTGGTAGAATAATCTGGAAAATAGACCAAATCTCCAACAAATGATTTTCAATAGGCGTTCCAGATAGTGCTAAGCAATGTGGAACAGAAAAATCACGTAGATATTGGGCAATCTTTGTCTGTGTATTCTTCATGACCTGAGCCTCATCGAGAATGAGATAGTCATATTTACCAGCCTTGTAGGCATCAAAATCCTGACGGAAGGAAGCGTAGCTTGTAATAATAATCTGGTGGTCTTCAGCAATGATGTCATCACGTTTTGGCTTGAGTCCATAAGAAACCGCTACATCTAACTGAGGGGCAAACTTTTTAAACTCATCCTGCCAATTGTAAATCAGGCTTGATGGTGACAAAACCAAAACTCGTTGTCCTTCTTCTAAATGTGCAGAGAGATAGGCAATAGTTTGCAAAGTTTTCCCCAACCCCATATCATCGGCCAAGATACCGCCAAAACCATAGTGATGCAACATCGATAGCCACTGAACACCTCTTTCCTGGTAGGGACGAAGGCCAGCTTCTACCTTATAGGTTGGCAAATCAAAGGTCTCTGGCTTACTCAAATGTTGCGTTAAGAGTTGGAAATCTTTTGAAAAACGAACAGAATCACTTTCTGAAAGAGCATCCATCAATTGATAGGCAGTTAATTGATTGAGTTCTAGGTGACCTTTTCCTGAGTAACGAGCTCTTAGAGTTTTGAGACTCTCACTAATACGATGCGTCGCTTCGTCAAAAACAATCAACTGACCACTACGATTGATAAAATAGGGCGAGCTTTCCATCAAGGCTGCTAAAGCATGATCCACATCTTCATCGTCAAGACTTGAAAAATCAAAGGAAATATCTAATAAATTTCCCTGACGCTCTACCTGAACCTGTGGACTCTGCTCAACCCGTAAGTCACGTAACTCCTGTCCAATCAGAGCCGTTCCTGCATTTTCAAAATCTGGTAGAGTATTTGTAAAGAAATCATAGAGCTCTTGACTGCTACTTAATCGTTTAGATGACTGAAAATCAGGGGTGAATCCATGCTTAGACATCAAACGAAAAACAGCCTGCTCATGACGATAGTTACTGGTAAATCCTAAATGACTCAACTCTTGGCGATCATGTACCAAGAAACCATCAAAATCAAAGGCTAATGTAAGAATAATCTCACTGTCACCTTTCAGATCAAAGCGAAATCTCGGTGTGAAATCCTTGATATTAAAAGCTTTTGGTGCCTTAACTGGCCCCATAGTCCTAAAATCAAAAAGACTAGCAGCCAAGATGGCTTGTTCATCGAGATTAAAGCTGACGTGCTTATTCAAATCGCTTCCGATTGGAAGAGAGCGTAAGCCAACCAAAAGTTTTTGTTGTTTTCGATTCAGACGATAAAAAACACCTTGATAAAAGAGAATACGATTATTAAAAAAGGCCTGACTATTCTTCTCAGCGACAGTCAATTCAATCATCTTAGGCTCGACACAAATATCAAACGAGAAGAGCTGAGCATCAGCAGTCAAATCCTCGACCAAAAGTTGGCGATATTCGGTTCCTTCCCATTCAAACCTAAAGCCATCCAAATCTTGCATCCGTCTCAAACCTTCCTCAAAAAAACCGTAAGGGAGACAAAGGTGACGTGCATTATTCGGTAAAATAAAGTCTAAATTAGTCTTGGCTTCATCTGGAATCATCCGTCCTAGGAAGTCTAAAAACGCCTGTGAAGCCTGGTCAAATTGAATAAGTGATAGGGGTTCATAGTAGTTCTTACCTATCTGATAATAACCTTCAGCCTCTACAAGTTTGAGGAAGGCAGGAATATCTCGAATAACATAAGAACGTTCATCTGGTAAGCGACGTAAACGTATACTCCACCAAATCTCTGAACCAAAGGTAGATTCCTCTCCCTCTACCATCAAGCTATATCTAACGGTATCATCTTCATTCAGGGAAAGGCCTTCTAAAAATAAACCACCAAAAGAGTGACCTCGCTCTTGGCCTTGGGAGGACTCTTGTTCCTCTTCCAGTTCTGCCAAGAGGCGCTGGCCTTCTTTATCATTTTTTAGATAATACTCAACCGCTGCCAAATGGGGACAATAGCCTTTTTGAGCGAAATAATCACAGTCACACGTGATTTCAGAATCATTGAGTGCATAAATTAAATGATGTTGGTCAACTGTTGTATCCAACTGAGTTTCTGAGACCTGATGAATGGTAATGAGATCCTTTTCAAAAAGTTCAATACCCTCATTACGGACTCTACCCGGCATCAATTTTGCCATAGTATTCACCCCTATCTTATCCCTCTATTATAGCACAAAATCCTTATAAACTAGGCCTTCACCAAGATAAAACAAAAAACACTCCCTAGGGAGTGTCGCAGATTATTATTAATAATCAAGTTTATCTGAGTGACCTGAACCATTACCAACATAGTAACCTGTCTTACAGTTGATACTGAAGAGGTAAGTTCCATCTGGAAGGTACAAGTTGTAGTAACCATTACCATTGATGATGTTAACTGGCTCAAGGATGAAGTTATCTCCTGAGAAGTAACCACGTGAGTGTGATGTTTCGATAATCTTATCAAGAACACCGTCAGCCCAAATCCAAGCTGGGTTACTTGTATCCGCTACTACGTTTGCATTATAAGGCACACGTGAGCGGTCACGTTGAAGGATTGATGGGTTATAATTTGTGATTCCGCGTGTTACAACTGTTGAAGCTGCAGCCGAACCACCAGTAGTTCCTCCAGTCGCACCAGTTGAACCTGAGTTAGCTGATCCATTTTGCGCTCCAGAAGTATTTGATGCAGCCGAACCACCACTATTAGAAGCTGCTCCAGACGTGTTATCACCTGAAGGTGCAGCAGGACTAGCAGTATTGGCGCTATCAGCAGCTGTCGCTGCAGATGTTGCGCTCGCAGCCTTAGCTTTTTCTTCAAGCTGAGTCTTACCACCCTTAATCGCTTCTTGGATAGTGCTATCAAGACTCGCATTCCCAGTTGTTGTTACGCTTTCTGGAAGATTATTAAAGTTAGCATCTGATTTAACAGCGATAGAGGCATTATAGCTACCATCTACAAGAGCATCTGACTCAAACTGACTGTTAATCTTTTGTACAGCTTCAATTTGTTTCTTCAAGTTATCATATTTTTTCTTAGCTGCATCATAATACTTGGTTTTCTCCAATTTCTTGAGCAGTTTTTCCAAATCTGATAGCTTACCAAATTGATCATTAGCGAGTTTTGTTTGCTCGTCATCTGTGAAGAAATTCTTATACATTTCTTCGAAGGCCTTATTATCAGCAGCTGCCGTGTCCTTGCTTGATGATGACGTCACTGCTGAAGAAGCTGTGCTTGTTGTTTTTGCCGATTGGCTATGTGTTCCCTTATAAAGAGCATAGCTACCACCAATAATAGCTAAAGCAAGAACTGCTAGAGCACCGATAACAACACCTTTACGGCGGTAAACTGGAATGTCACCATCAAAGGCACTCTTATGCGATGGCGAAATAGATTCTGAAGAGATTCTGTCTTCTGCAGATGGGTGATTAACTGCCATAGACACTTTTGGTGTTGTCTTTTCTTCATCAGCTTTTACTCCAGTTACCCCTGCCACTGTTGATGCAATAGCCGCCAAATCGATAGTGTCTGAGATAGTAACATCATCCAACAAAGGGTTTGAAGCTTGTGGCTCAGTATCATCAATATTGGCGACAACAGGATTTTGTGGTTCTGGATCATCAATGTTAGCAATCAAAGGATTGTTATCATCAATATTATCGACCAATGCATCGTTATAGGCTGGATGATTAGTTAAAGTAGAGGAATCAGCAAGTGCATCACCAAGGTCAAATTTTTCTGTTTCTGACGTGATGAAACGATCAGCATTCGTTGACGTAATGATAACTTCAGAACTTTGACTTTCTGGTTCTGCAATAACCTCAGGTTCAACAGGAGCATTCGGCAACTGCTTGTCAATATGAGATTGAGTTTCATCAGCTTTGTTATCTGTAGCACCAAAACCAAATGTGACCGGTGTTACTTCTTCAGTAGCTGTTGTTGAGTTGATTGACTCATTAGCCATTGATTGGCTAATCAAACCTGAATCCGCAAACTCCTGACGTTGCTTTTGAATAAAAGCATCCAAAGGTGATGTGTCGCCATCAGCTTCAATTTTCTTTGAAAATTTTTGTGAGGCAACTTCTTCACGGTGTTGCTTGATATACTTATCCAAAATGCTATCTGTTTCTGTTACACCAGCATTAATCTCAGCTTCTTTGCGGACAGCCTCACCGACTGTCATTTCCTTGGCATCTTGGAAATCTAGCTCTTGGCTACCTTCATAGCCATTTTGTGTTTTATCTTCTGACACGTTTAATTTACCTTTCTAGCCTCAGAACGGCGAACACGTTCACCAAAATATTGATACAAATCAACACGGAGTGTACCGTTATAAAGCTTACGTTTTTTATCGGCTTTCATACCGTACTTGCTTTCAAATTGTTCATCGCTGGTCAAGATAAACTTGCTCCAAGTTTTAAGTGGCGCAAAAGTTTGACCCATTTCATTATACAAGATATCCACAGCCTTGTCATCCAACAAACGCTCACCATAAGGAGGGTTTGAAATAATGACACCATTGATTTTATCTGTTTTCAGGTCCTGTAAACGCATTTGTTTCAATTTAATAACATCTTCAAGACCTGCCTCACGAGCATTAGCTTTTGCAATCTCAACCATACGGCCATCAATATCACAACCCATAATGTCTAATTCAACATCATAGTTTGCCTTGCTATCTGCTTCATCACGTACCGACTGTACTAAATCCTTATCCACCCAATTCCATGCTTCAAAGGCAAAATCACGATTAAATCCTGGTGCAATGTTCATGCCAATCATTGCAGCCTCAATACAGAAGGTCCCTGAACCACAAGTCGGGTCAATCAATGGTTTATCCGGATACCAATTACTAAGTTCAAGGATAGCAGCCGCCATATTTTCTTTAATCGGTGCTCCACCTTTATCAGTACGGTAGCCACGCTTAAAGAGACTAGCACCTGTGGTATCAATCAAAACCGTAGCCTTATCCTTCAAAATAGAGACTTCAATCTTAAATTCCGCTCCTGTTTCTTGGAGAGGCACTCCTTCTGGACGGTGGAAATACTTCTGCAATTTCTTCACGACAGCTTTTTTTGAAATCGCCTGAACAGATGGCTCATTATGAAGCTTTGATTTAACACATTTAGCCTTAGAAATTGGGAACTTTGCACCTAGCGGAAGATAATTTTCCCAGTCTAAGGCAAAAACTCCCTGAAAGAGTTCCTCAAAGGTACGTGCTGGAAATTCACCCACTACAATCTTGATACGATCTGCTGCCCTCAACCAAAGGTTAGTTTCAGCAATTGCACGAACACCACCTTGGAAACGCACCTTACCATTTTCAACCTGCGTGTCATAACCTAACTCACGCAATTCACGTCCAACCACAGCTTCAAGACCTGCTGCAGCAGTTGCTACTAATGTAAATGTTTCTTTCATTGTCATCCTTTTATCTCATTGTTACGAGTACAAACTTTCTTAACTGACGGCTTATTTTCCCACTCTTTTCTTTAGATATAATTGTAAAAGAGAGAATTCTTGCTAAAAGAAGGCTGAGACATGTGTCCCAGCCTCACCTATATGCAATTTTCTATAAGCCATGTTTTGTTCCAGAAGTGACTAGGTACCACTTCCTTCGATAATCATCTGTCTACTGCAAAGCAGTCAGGATGGTCCGTTCGTTTCCAGCCATCCCATGCCCCTACCAAAGTTTGGGTTGCTAGCTTGAGGGGTTTACCGCGTTCCACTTTTTAGGTTTCCCTAAAAACTCCGTCACTGTGGCACTTTCAGAGCTACTAAAACCTATCCGAAGACTTAGCCAGTTCACTCGCCGTAACTTGAAAATCAAGTCCCTAGGCTTATTAATTCACCTAGCACAAACACTACTGGCATCACAGCCAGTGCTAGCATGGACTTTCCTCATGGAAGACTAGCAACCATGCGATTATCCAAAAATTGCACAAACCAGTTTTATTCGACGATTTGTTTTCCAAAGACCTCTTTCTCCAAACGACTGATACGTTTTAAGATATCATAGTTTGAAGCCGAAGCAACATTGGCATTCGCACGTGATGGCTCACTTGTCGCACTTGCGTATGCTGGGCGACTTGCAGGAGCTGATGAAGCTTTAGCCTTAAGTTTTGCATTTTCTTCTTGCAATTCCTTAACTAGAGCAATATAGACACCGTAATCTTTGATTACATCGTCTAGAAACTCATCAACTTCTTTTTTATCGTATCCACGCATGCTTGTTTTAAATTCTTGTTCGTAGATTTTCTTGGGCGTTAAATTAATCTTAGCCATTTTTATTCTCCAATACTTGTCTTATCTAACTTACTAATACTTTACTGTCTAATATTGTTATGATACAGAAAAAAAGATAAAAATGCAAGTTTAAAATTCAATTATATCCTATTCCGACATGACTTCATTGAGGTCATCAAAAGTCAGTCGAGATACGGGATAATCCCTTTCTTCTATCATCATACCGTAAAAATATTTCAGATTTGTTTCATTTTCAGGTTCATAAAATAAATAAGCCTGATCTGTATTGTCAATGAGAAACTGATTAAATTGTTTAAACTGTGCTGGAGATTGGTAAGCGGGAAAGCTATACTTGACAAAATCAACCTGCTTAAAGGCTGCTAGTTTTGTTTGATTCGCTTCATTCCAATTCTGACCGTGCGTTTCAAAAGGGAAGAGTGTCGCTAACTTCAAAGGATACTCTTTCTGAAGTTCTTTAGCCACTTCTAGTGCCCAAAATTCAAAACCGAGGTTGCCGGTAAAAATCATCCAATCCACACCATCATCCAAGAAACGCTTAAAATCACGTTTAATTGCTTTCTTGATAATGGTTACTTTAGGGTCCTTGTCTTTAAAAATACCGAGTTCAAAGCTCTTATAACCAGTTACCAGTAGTGATGTCATTTATTGTTTTCCTCGTTCATTTTATGGTATAATAAAATAGTCTTTATGCATATCTTATAAAGAAGAAGGGAAAGAAATGGTAAACTATCCCCATCAGATATCTCGTAAGATAGCACAAGTACGTCCTAAAAAATCAAATAGAGTTGACTTTGCCAATCGGGGGATGAGCTTTGAATCTGCTATTAACGCGACTAATGATTACTATTTGTCGCGTGGTTTAGCCGTTATTCATAAAAAACCCACTCCTGTTCAAATTGTCAAAGTCGATTATCCCAAACGCTCACGAGCAAAGATTGTGGAAGCTTACTTTAGACAAGCCTCTACTACCGACTACTCTGGTGTTTACAAAGGATACTACATTGATTTTGAAGCCAAAGAGACACGACAAAAGAGATCCATGCCTATGAAAAACTTTCATGCGCATCAAATTGAGCACATGTCTCAGGTCATCAGTCAAGATGGGATCTGCTTCGTGCTACTTCACTTCTCGACGCTTAAGGAAACCTACCTTCTGCCTGCCAAAGACTTAATCGCTTTTTATCAAATTGATAAGGGGACGAAATCAATGCCTCTTGATTATATCAAAAAAAGAGGCTATGCAATTGCAGAAGCAGCTTATCCTCAAGTTCCTTATTTAGAAATCATTGAAAAATTATTAGGTGGTAACACATAATGGCTAAATTTAATTTCAACAACTTTAAAGAATCGCTGAGCGGTTTGACTAAACGTGCTAAAAACATCAAAGCCAAACGTTCAGATTCTTCTCGCTATAGCAAGGGAAAACGCTCAGCTACTTCAGACCAAAGCTTGGGCTGGCGTATTGCAAAATACGGATTTATTGGATTACTGACTTTCTTTGTAGTGTGTGTCATCTCTGGTGGTAGCCTCTTTGCCTACTATATTAGCAGTGTTCCTAAACTTACCGAGAACAAACTACAATCAACAAGCTCAAGTAAGATTTACGACGCTAACGGTAGTCTTATTGCCGACTTGGGAGCTGAGAAGCGTGAGAGTGCATCAACAGATGAAATTCCAACAACTCTAGTTAATGCCATCACCTCTATCGAGGATAAACGTTTCTTCACACACCGTGGGATTGACGTCTATCGTATCATGGGGGCAGCTATTAACAACCTTCGACGTAGCAGTACCCAAGGGGGGTCTACACTCGACCAACAGTTGATTAAATTGGCCTACTTCTCAACAAACACTTCGGACCAAACCCTTAAACGTAAGTCACAAGAAATCTGGTTGTCTCTCCAAATGGAGCGTCAATTCACTAAACAAGAGATTTTGACCTTCTACGTTAACAAGGTTTATATGGGTAATGGTTACTACGGTATGAAGACTGCAGCCAAATCTTACTTTGGTAAGGACTTGAGCGACCTTTCTGTTGCCCAAGCAGCTCTTCTTGCCGGTATTCCACAAGCACCAACACAATATGACCCTTATGCTAATCCGGATGCTGCTAAAAAGCGTCGTAACACTGTTCTTAGTGAAATGTATGAAGACAAAAACATTTCTAAAGAAGAGTACGAGCAAGCTAAAGCAACTGATGTATCAGATGGCCTTCTTCCACTTACGAAGAAAGCTAGCTATGAGCCATACTTAGATAACTACATTAAACAAGTTATTGAACAAGTATCTACTGATGCCAATGCTGATATCTACTCAGCAGGTCTCGACGTCTACACTAACCTTAATCCAGATATTCAAAAATATATCTGGAACGTCTATAATACTAACGACTATGTATACTATCCAAACGATAGTCTCCAAGTTGCTTCTACTATTATTGATGTTACTAATGGTCGTGTCGTTGCCCAATTGGGATCACGTCACCAAGACGAAAACGTTGCACTTGGTACCAACCAAGCTGTTCAAACAGACCGTGACTGGGGTTCTACAATGAAACCAATCACTGACTATGCTCCTGCTATTGAAAAAGGTGTTTATACAAACACTGGTACGACTGTTTACGATAATCCTTATAATTTCCCTGGCTCTTCAACCCCAGTTTACGACTGGGACCGTAAATATTACGGAAGTATATCATTGACCTATGCTATTCAACAATCACGTAACGTAACAGCTGTTAAAGCTCTTCAGGCGGTTGGTTTGGAATATGCACAGTCCTTCTTGAAAGATTTGGGTATTGAGTATCCAGAAATGTATTACTCAAATGCCATCTCATCTTCAACAACATCGTCAGATCCTAAGTACGGTGCATCAAGCGAGAAAATGGCTGCGGCCTATGCTGCCTTTGCAAATGGCGGTACTTACTATAAACCATCTTACATTAAATCAATCAAATTTGAAGACGGTTCAACAAAATCATTTGATTCTAAAGGTGTCGAAGCTATGTCACCACAAACAGCCTACATGATGTCAAGTATGTTGAAACAAGTATTGACAGGTGGTACAGCAACTGAAGCTTATGTTCCTGGTACAATCAATGCTGGTAAGACTGGTACATCTAACTATGGTGACGATGAATACTACAAGGTACAAAAAGAAAGTGGCGTCTATGCTTATCTTATGGTTCCAGATGAAACTTTCGTTGGTTACAATACTAAGTATTCAATGGCGATTTGGACAGGTTACAAAAACCGTAAAACACCACTTCATGATTCAGACCTTGACATTGCTAAACAAATCTACGGTGTAACAAGTAGCTACCTTAACCAGATGTATGGTGCGGGTTCTGAAGATTTCGATATGCCTAGCGGTGTTTATAATAATGGTAGCTATGTCTTCCTTACTGGTTCTTCAACATCAAATGTTTACACAGGATCACTTGGAACATCTAGCTCATCATCAAGTTTAGACTCAAGCCAAAGCAGTGACTCATCAAGTTCACAAGATAGTCAACAGTACGGGCCTGATGCTTCAACAAATCCATCGACATCAGCTTCTAATGGCTCTGAACATTCAAATTCAAACACTGCTACAGCAGAAGAATAAGAAATAAAAAGGGTTATCCGAATGGATAACTCTTTTTTTACCGATAAATTTTAAAGCAGCTATGAAAAACCACTGGCATCATTTCCCAGTGGTTTCATCTATTGTCTTATTTTGAAGCAAGGGCTCCCATTGGGTCCCAAGGAGCAAGTACTTGTGGCTCTGCTTCATAGGCTGCTAATTCTTCAGCTGTAAGGAAGTCTTTGCGAACAACGATTTGATAAGTGTATTCATCCATCCAGGCATCGGAAGCGACAAAGTAACCTTTTTGTCCGACCTTGTCTCCCCAAGAGTTTTCAACCTTCCATTTAACAGGTTTACCATCGGCATCCAAATCAACCCCAGTCAATACCATGGCGTGAGTCATAAGAGATTCACTGTAGTCCAAACGTCCTGCCTTGTCTTGAGTCAAGTTAATATCCATGCTAGATGTAAAGTCATAAACATTAGTTGCAAGAATACCTTTTTGGCGGTCTGAAACTTGACCAACATCTGAACCAAACCAAACAGTCTCTCCAGCCTTCATCTGTGCAATGGCAAGCTCTTTGAAACGATCCATTGGAAGGTTAATATAACGAACACTTGGCGCACCTACAACATTTCCCAACATCTCAACCGTGTAAGATTTTCCGTAAGGTTTATCAGCTGTTGGAGCGTTGATAACTGATACATAGTCGCTGAGTTTAAGGCCAACATATTTTTCAAAGAAGGCCTGTGGCGTGATATTCTTCTCAGATTGATAGTTGTCATCTTTATCTCGGTAGGCAAAATCAAACTGACGTGGTGGTAAGCCAAGGGTCATAGCAAGATAATTGAAGATTTCTTGAAGGAACTCCTCCTTTTTAGCTTGAACAGCAGCCTGATCAGCACCACTGGCAATCAAATCGCGCAAGATTTGGGCATCTTGACGAAGGAGCTTATTAAGGTATTGATTAAGCTCACGACTATTGCTTGAAGCTACAGATTCTGGATAAACTGATTTTGGCACAACACCATATTTTTCAAAAAGTGATACGACCATATCCCATTGTCCACCATCTTGTTGAGGGGTATCCAAAAGGAATTTAACCTTACGACTGCCAATCTCTTGATCTGCTGTAGCAATAATTTGTTCCAAGAACCAGTTTGATTTTTCATACTTGTCCCAGAAGAAGGTGTGGGCTTGAGAAAGCTCGAAACTTTCCAATTTGAAGTCTGAGATTAATTTATGGCGGAAAGTATTTAGTGCCGCAAACATCCAGCAACGTCCTGAAGCTTTTTGGTTAGACACCTCATCTTTAGTCAAATCAATTGAGAAAACATAATCATTTTCCACTTCTGATTGACGTGTTTCGATAGATTTAAGCAAGCCATTATGAGTTACTGCGTTTTCAATAGCACCGTACTTGGCATTGGCCTCATAATCTGCAAATAGTTTTTCTGTGAAATCTGTTGATAGTGAAGTCATAAGATTCCTCCTCTTAAGCGTTATTCCTCTCTATTTTATCACTAATTTCTGAAAATTCAATTTAAAAATAACCCTAGGTTAAACCTAGGGTTACGACAATCTTATTCAACTTTATCAAAAAGCGTTTCAGGTGCTGGTTTAGTTGGCTGACACGACATGATAATGAGTACAATACTTCCAATGAATGAGAAGAAAGCCAAGATTGGTACAAGCCCCATACAACTTAGAAGCCCCCAAGCCGGATTAATACCTGCATCTCGCAAACGACGAAATTGAAGGGACAGTTGTGGGATTAGTACGATTACCCCAAAAATTATTATTGGTGACATATATTTCAAAATCATTTTTTGTATTTCAGCTGAATCATTTAATATAGCTGGATCATTAGACACATTACTGAAGAAAGGAATGAGAACAAAACTTACTACAAGGATAGTATTAATGATGACATTAATCAAGTAAACCCACCAGTAGTCTGGGCGTGTCGAACGTCCACTAAAATCAAAGGCACGCTTCCAAAAATCAATATAAGCTTTAATCATAAATCATTTCTCCTCTTATTTCCAAAAATCGTCAAAAATCGTGATTGGCAAGTGACGTTTGTGTTGGCCTTTACGCCACCAAGTCTCAATCGTTTCCTGAGCTTTGGCTGATACTTCCTTGCCTTCAAGGTAGTCATCAATTTCACGATAGGTCACTCCAAGTGCCACTTCATCAGCGATTCCTGGTTTGTCCTCTTCCAAGTCAGCTGTTGGCACTTTTTCATAAAGGGACTTGTCCGCACCAAGTTCTGCAAGAAGGGCTGCACCTTGACGTTTGTTTAGACGAAAGAGTGGCAAGATATCCGCACCACCATCACCAAATTTTGTGAAGAAGCCTGTAAGGTTTTCAGCGGCGTGGTCTGTCCCGATAACTGCTCCACTATTTTCACCAGCAACCGCATATTGAGTTATCATGCGTTGACGGGCCTTGATATTTCCCTTATTAAAGTCAGATACGTTTACACCTGCCTTGGCAAGCTCAGCAACCTGACCATCAACCGCTTCCTTAATGTTAACCGCAAGACTCACATCTGGCTTGATAAAAGCAAGGGCACGTTGGGCATCATCCTCGTCTGCCTGCACTCCATAAGGCAAGCGAATGGCAATAAACTGATAGTCTTTCCCTGTCTCTGCACGAAGCTCTTCAACGGCAAGTTGGGCTAGACGGCCAGCCAAGGTAGAGTCCTGACCTCCTGAAATCCCTAAAACATAAGACTTAAGGAAAGGATGTTTGAGCATATAAGTCTTCAAAAAATCAACAGATTTTCGAATTTCTTCTTTTGGATCAATGTTAGGTTTAACCCCTAGTTGATCAATAATAGTTTCTTGCAAAGTCATAATATCTCCTTTTACTCTGGCAAGTTATATGCTTTCTTACGCATATTATCAATCAAGGTCATCTTGTTATCCCAGACATCTTTGGCCAAGTCAACTGGATAATCTTGAGGGTTAAGCACGCGCTTGTACTCATTCCAAAGCTCATCCAATTCCTTAGTCGCATAGTTCTTGATTTCATCAAGACTTGGCAAATCATAGATTAGTTGCCCCTTGTCGTAGATTGGGACCAAGAGTGGCACCGCATCAAAATCACGGACAGTCTTGTTGATGTAGGTGTAAGTCGGGTGGAACATATTAATTTCTTCTAATGCATTAACATCCGTGTCTGCGAAGGTGATATAGTCACCTTCTGATTTACCCTTAGCACGACTTGTAATACGCCAGACTTGCTTCTTACCTGGTGTTGATACCTTCTCAGCATTGTTGGACAATTTGATAGTATCATGCATGACACCCTGATCATCCTCGATTGAGACAATCTTGTAGACAGCACCCAAAGCTGGTTGGTCATAAGCAGTGATAAGTTTGGTACCGACACCCCAAACATCAATTTTGGCCTTTTGCATCTTCAAGTTCAGAATGGTATTTTCATCAAGATCGTTTGAAGCATAAATCTTGGCATTAGGGAAACCAGCCGCATCTAGTTGCTTACGTACTTGTTTAGACAGGTAAGCCAAGTCACCGGAATCAAGACGGACACCCAAGAAATTAATTTTATCACCCAGCTCTTTAGCCACACGGATAGCATTGGGAACACCAATCTTAAGGGTATCATAGGTATCCACAAGAAATACACAGTCCTTATGAGTAGAGGCATAGGCTTTAAAGGCATCATAATCGTTGCCATAGGCCTGAACAAGGGCATGGGCATGAGTACCTGAGACTGGAATGCCGAAAATCTTACCGGCACGAACATTTGATGTCGCATCCGCGCCACCAATCACAGCTGCACGGGTACCCCAAATTGCTGCATCCATCTCTTGTGCACGACGTGTCCCAAATTCCAACAGAGGAGCATCCTCAATAACAGAACGAATACGAGCTGCCTTAGTCGCAATAAGAATCTGGTAATTAAGGATATTCAGTAGGGTAGTCTCTACTAGCTGACACTGAGCCAAGGGACCTTCCACTTGGAAAATCGGTTCATTAGCAAATACCAAATCACCCTCAAGGGCTGAATTGATAGTCAACTCGAGTTTTAGGTTGGCTAAATAGTCCAGAAAATCCTTAGGATATCCTAAATCCTTCAGATAAGCAATATCAGTTTCTGAGAAAGTCAGATTTTCAAGATAGTTAACAATACGCTCCAGACCTGCGAACACAGCAAAGCCATTTTTAAACGGAAGTTGACGGAAATAAACTTCGAAAACGGCCTTTTTATTGTGAATACCTTGGTTGAAGTAAACTTGCATCATATTGATTTGATACAAGTCAGTGTGCAAGGTTAAACTATCATCTTTATACATGGAACTCCTCCAATCGAATAGGTACTTATTTTTTGTTATTAATAGCTTGTATATGTTGACTATTATAGCATTTTTGAGCAATTGTCTCCACTTTTCAGAAAGTTAAATATTGTTTGGATTTTCCGATTTTTCTAATGGTTGTTTTGACGAAAAAGAGCAGCCTTGATAGACCACTCTTCATTTCTATTCATATCTTAGGGACTCGACGGGGTCCATTTTACTGATTTTACGGGCTGGAAGATAGGCCGACACATAACCCATCAAGAGTGAGAAGACAAACATAATGAGAATCGATGTCAGGTTGAGGTCAAATACCTTACTAACGCTTGGGTAGAGATGTGAAACAATCATGTTGGCCAAGCTTCCAATTCCTTGTGATACAAGGAGGGCAAGAACCAGTGAGATGCCCGTGATCCAAAGTGCTTCATAAACAAAGATAGCTTTCACGTCACGATTAAGGTAACCTACGGCCTTCATAACACCAATCTCTTTTGAGCGTTGCATGATATTGATATAGATGATAATCCCAATCATAATAGCCGAAACTAGGATAGCTTGTGACGAAAGGATAATCAAGAGAGCCTGGATAACACGGATGAATTTAATAATGACATCTAGGATGGCCTGCTGTGACAGAATCAGGTACTTCTTGTTTTTCTGTAACTTTTTAGTGACTTCCTTAGTCTTGGCTGGATCCTTAAGCTCCAAAAGCATGTAAGAAACTGTCTTGGTAAAGCCATTTTCTTTGAGCAATTCCTCCAATTGTTTGGCTGGCATATAACTGCTGCTCTCTTCAGCATCCTCGCTGTCATCAACAATACGGACAATCTTAGTCTTGATATCTGCTACTTTAGTCCCCTCAGCAGTATTTTCAATAATTTGAGCTGAAATTTTCTTACCAATAAAATCTTTAGCCTTGAGCTTCTTGCCGGTTTCTTCGTTGTACTGTTTGACAAAACTCATCGGAAGGGTTAAACCCTTTTCATCTGCGGATTTAAAAGGCTTTCCGGCTGAAATCTTATCCTTACCATTGCGAGATGTAGATATTTTTGTGTTCTTGTAGAGACTGATAACCTGAGAATAGTTAGGAAGGTCCTTGCTGAAATCCATGGTCTTACCATCAAGGGTAAGACTTGCCATGTTCATTCCAAAGGGGCTCTCCAAATATTTAATGTCATCACTCTTAATCTGACTACGAATAAACTTCTCATCATCCGCATTTAGAACCCCTCTGGCTGCCGATTTAGCACTAAGACTAATCTGAATTTGGGATGGAATGTTACCACCATCGGTACTGTCATTAATCATACCAACAATAGCATTCCCCAAACCAAAGGAAATTAAAACACCGATAAAACCAATGGAAGTTGCCGTCGCAATCAAAAGATTACGCCACTTACGTTCCATAAAGTTGCTCAATGACAATTTAAGTTTATTCTTGAGGGTCAATCCCTTATTTTTCGATTGTTTCAACGACTTCACCATCCTTCATTTTAATGACAACATCCGCATAATCCGCCACTTCAGGGTTATGGGTTACGATAATCACAGTTTTACCTGCCTCGGCTAGCTCTTTAAAAATTTCGAGAACATTTTCCTGAGACTGAGAATCAAGAGAACCAGTCGGTTCATCAGCCACAATCATTTCTGGATTATTAACTAGGGCACGGGCAATGGCCACACGTTGTTTTTGCCCACCAGAAAGCTGCTTAACATTTTTCTTGATAAATTCTCCGATTCCAAGACGGCTGAGCTCCTTTTCCGCAATCTCGATCATCTCTTTATCAGTCATATTTTTAACGTAAAGAGGCATCTTGACATTTTCAAGGACTGATTGATGAGGGATAAGATTGAAATTTTGAAAGACAAAGCCAATATGGGCCTTTCTAAAATAGGTCAGGTCACGCTCTGAAAAATCACGCATGTTCTGATTCTTGAAATACAGATTTCCCTGATACTGACTATCCAAGCCGCTAATAATACTGAGCAGACTGGTCTTACCACAGCCAGATGGACCGTAGATAGCAGTGATTTTTGCTGGTGCAATCTCAAGTGTAACATCGTTCAAAGCGCGCTCTTGGTTCGTACCGTCGAGATTATAGTACTTTGAGATGTGGTCAATGGTTAAAATGGACATGGTTTCCTCCATAAATTTGATTTAAATTAGAGTTTGGTTAAATTTCAGCTGATTATCTGCATGGAAATTTCAAGCAAAATAGCAGAAACACTTAACTAATCGCCTTCTAAAACGATACATTAATTATAAACATTAAATGATTATAAAAATAGTGACATAAATGTCACTATGGCATGAGAAAAAGCCAAAATCCCTAAGACTTTGGCTTTGGCTTTAGTTTATTGACAATAAATACGAATAGCTTCTGCGAGAAAAACTGCAGTCCCTGATCCCCCGACTTTATCGATAAAACTAGAAAAGCGATTATCTGTTTGGTACATCTGACCTAGACCAGCTAATACCGTTTGGTCACATGGATAAAAATGCTGACTAATATAGTCTTGTAATACCTTTACTTGCTCTTGAACACTATTGTCATCAGGATTAGACTCTTTGAGCTGTCCAAAGGTAGACATAATTACAGTCATCTCTTTTGTGACTTCAGGAAAGGACTCCTCTTCCTTATCCGCAAAAGCTTGATAAGCTTCTGTCTGACCCCATCTAGCCTGAGCTTCTTCCTGAAAGGCTTCCACAGCTTTTTGATCAAATGCTTCAAATGACATTTCTTCTTCCTCCATTTGTAAGGCCTTAGCATGAGCTATGACGGCTTCTAAACGGGACTTTTTCAGCTCTAAAAGCTTGATTTGATCCTTAAGCGCTTGGACTTTGTCATAGCCTGCTTGACCTACGATTTCCTTAATTTTTTTGAGAGGAAAGTCTAACTCACGGTAAAGCAATATTTCCTGCAAACGGACAACCGCATCGCGATTATAGTAACGGTAACCATTTTCAGCCACAATTGATGGTTTCAGTAAATCAATTTCATCATAATAATGAAGGGTGCGTACACTGACACCTGATAGTCGGCTCACTTCTTTTACAGATTTCATTAGAACTCCTCTCTGATTAAGAGTATAGGCTATGACGTGGCGTGAGGGTCAAGGGGAAAAGAGTATTTTTTTGAAGTTTACTATAATTTATTACTTTTCTTTCTTTTTCTGGCTTCGACGATGTATTAAGGCTTGATTAATACGCTGTGTTCTCATATGCATTTGCCAAATGAGGTAAAGCCAGATAATAATATAAACGGAAATGAAGACAATCCATATGATAGGATTCAGCACAGCATCAATCCAACCCGCTATTAGACAAGTCCCTATCAGTACAATCGCCGTCAACAAGAAATGCAAGATTACTCTAAGTCTATACGACATACGGTCAAGCTCTTCCAAAATCCACGAGAGCATTCCCATCAAACCGCTCATCATAAAGAGGGCTAAAATATTTCCTACATTAACTTTGGGATAGATAAGCTGGGGAAATAATTGACCAAGTAAAAGGAGTGCAAGGTAAAAGAACGATCCCGTTCTCACGCCGGATACAAAATAAGCAATTAAACGTTTCATTGGTTCCTCCTACACCCCTAAATAATCCATCAAGGATTTGACATATTTTCGGCTAACACTGGACTTCACTCCACCTGTCATTTTAGCCATCATATTGCCAGAAAAACTATCCGATAGGGATTCCAAATGGTCTATATTCATAACAGCATGACGTGATATCTGTAAAAAACTTCGACGATTGATGCGATGCTGAAAGTTTGTTAGTGTCTCTCTCATCGTATAGGTATTGTTTACGGTATAAATCGTTAACACATTCTTATCAATCTCAGCTAGGATAATGTCATCAATTTTTACCATAACCAAATGATCATCCGTTTTAATAGGAATCACCACTTGATTTACAACTGAAAATTGTTCGAGATAATCCATTACCTCTCGTGCTTGATCAGACAATCGCTCTGCTTGGATGACCACACAGGGATCCTTTGCCGAAATATCTGATTTTTCTTCAAAACGAAGTTTCATTCCTATTCCAACTCTCACTTATTTTTTCTGACTAGTTTTTTTCACTAAAACAATCCAAAGGATACTTGCTAGAAGAATACCTCCTAACACTATAAGGTAAGTATTTTCCTTTGTCAATAAACCTTGCCACTTGAGCTGAACGCCCATTTTTTCTTGAAACTCTTGAAGAAGGTTATCTTGACCTTTAAAGGTCTCACTTAATGTTTCTTTCATGAGGACTTGTCGATAAAGTGCAGCAATATAAGTTGCTGGAGTACATTTCATTAGTAGTTGTGCAAAATCAGGTAGAACGCCCAAAGGTACATAAGTCCCTACCAAAAAACCAGAAGCTGTACCCACTATGGTCGCAAACTTCCCAAGACTGTCTACAGATTGGAAAAAATAAACAAAAATGGCATTCACTAAGCTAGAAAGCAGGCTACTAAGCAGCATAATGAGGAGCACTTCAGGTAGTATGTATAAATTTGGCACTTCTCTAAAATAGCCACACATCAGCACATACATAAGGACCTGCATGGCAAAAGAAATGATGTTTGCACTCGCTAGATATGAAGATGGTAACCGCCACTTCCCTTGATCCGATAAATAAAGATCCTGATCTACTTGATGTTCACGGTCCTTTACCAACTGAGTCAGGGCAGCCAGACTCGTCGTAATCCCTGTCACAGCCAGCGTCCCGCTCATCAACCAATTATTTAACAAAGGACCACTATTGGGGAGCTGATTCCAAGCATCTGTTAGATTTTTTTGAAGAAAAATAATATAGAGAATAAAGGAAATCAAGGCTCCCAACAAGGAGAAGAAAACTCCTGAACGATTCCTGAAGTACAATAAAAAATTTCGCTTTAGTAAGGCTAGCATTAGCGAACCTCCCTTCCTGTAAGTGCAATAAAGGCATCATCCATGGTCCCTGGACGAAACTCAAAATGGGCTATTCTATCTCTAACTTGTGCCAGGTAATCAATGGCTTCCCTTTCACTCTCAGGTTGAAAAACATACTCCAGTTGACTTTGTTGCTCTACTGACATTCCCGAAGTTTTAAGACTTTCTATCTGCTGTATCTCCTTGAAACGAATTTTCAAGATATTTTTTGCATACCGACTCTTAATATCTAATGCCGATCCCTGAGCAATCACTTTCCCATGGTCCACAATATAAATCAGATCAGCTTCATCCGCTTCGTCAAGATAATGCGTGGTCAGTACAACAGTCATCCCCTCTTCTCTCTGCAATTGATAGAGCAAATCCCAAATAGACTTCCGAGTTTGGATATCCAAACCTGTCGTTGGCTCCTCTAAGAACAGAATATCTGGTTGTGAGAGCAAAGCACGTGCAATGTCAACCCGACGCTTTTGGCCACCTGAAAGCGTCCCGTATTTCTGCTTTTGAAAAGCTGATAGACCTAGCCGGTCAATGAGACTAGATACACGATTGGGTTTCAAGCCTTTATACTGTCTCGCACGAATGGCCAGATTTTCCCTAACCGTCAACATCTCATCTAAAACACTGGTTTGGAAGACCACACCAATCTTAGTACCTGGTTCATAGATGATTTCACCTTGCGTTGGTTGTTTCAAACCAATCAACATGGAAATCGTTGTTGATTTCCCCGCCCCATTTGGCCCTAGAATCGCATTAAACGTTCCCTTTTCAAACTGTAGGTGAATATGATCAACCGCTAGATGATTTCCATACCGTTTACTGATGTTTTTAGCTTGTAAAATCATGTTCTCTCTCCTTTTTGACAATATCAGTCTAGCAAAAAAGCCGTTATAAAAACGACTTTTGGGGATAAACGGTCAAAATGAGGGTCCAAGTGGTGAGATGGAAGAGATTAAAAATAAAGAAGCTGTTCAAGAAATCATTACACACGATCCATTCTATCAAAATGAGATTGCCCAATATGATGTCATTGAATTTGAGGCAAGTAAGTATTGTCCTGAATTTAAAACTATCATCGGTAAACCTTTTGGCGATAAGTAACTAGATTTGGAAACAGTTAAAATCTATTCTTCAATACTAGTAAAACAGCTCCTTTCTATTTAGAAAAGAGCTGTTTCTTTAAAGAGAAACACATTAATGTCCTTTATGCTTGTCTCTTCGTTTTTGCTGTTTGCGTTCAAATTTCTCTTGTTTGAGCAATTGCTTTTGGACACTAGATTGATGTTTTGAAATCTTTTTCCTTTCCTCGTACTGCAACTGCAATAGTTCTTTCGACTTGGAAGAAACTTTCTGATTTACTTGTTTCTTCACAGCTCGCTGTAATCGTTTAGGATTCTTAATTTTTACATGTTGATTAGCTGTAGTCTCTGGACTAAAAGATAATTGGGTAAACTGAGTCTGTAAAATCTCTAGAATTTCATCATCTTTTGGCTCCTGACCAAATGTCACACGACAAACTTGATAAGATTCTCGATAAACTTGTTCGAACAAACCATGCCAAAATCCATCTTCAAAATAAACTGTCAATCCAATTGAAATTGTTTCCACGACAGCACCTCCTTAAATCTATCCCTAAGAATGGACAACCAAGGAGGAAGGTTACTGATAGGCTTGCCTACGTCTGGACTACCAACCAGAACTGTGTTTTTATCTTAGTTGGGACTATTATAGCATATTTATAATCTTATGTTATTGCTTCTTCAAATGCCTATCAAAAAAATGAATCGTAGCCAACCAAGAATCCTTGCTCTCTTTCATCAGTAAACGCCAATCTTTTCGATAGCGATGATTGGGTTGATAAGCCACTGTCAACATGTGACCTGTTTCATGATATTTTTTAAATATAATGTTGTGTCCTTTATAATGTGAGACAATATCATCAATTGCTGACGAGGCATCCCATATTTCATCAACAGTACTTCCGAGCAATAAAATTGGCGAATGTAATTGACTAATGTCTATCCTAGTAGAGCAATCTTTAGGGATAGGTTTTCTAAAAAGTTTGCTGAACAGATAATCTCTAAGTCGAAACTTTTGATAAGGAAGTTCTTTTTGCAAATACGTCCAAGAAGAAGTATGAGAGTTCCATTTCCCTTTTATCCCTTCATACACCACATCAGAGGGTGAATTTAGTACCAAACATTGAACGTCATTAAAAATGCTCTCCTCAGCTAAAACTAACTCTGCTCCCTTAGAACGTCCATAGAGTCCAATTTTTTCACTATCTACTTGAGGATGCTGACGTAGATAATCCTTTGCTTCCATAAGGCACTCTAAAGGAATACGTTCCAAATGTTTTGGCAACCCCTCTAAACCAAAGTAGGCAACTGCTAGGCAAATATAACCTCTAGAAGATAGAAGCTGAGCTATATTCTGTGCCTTTTCAATCCTTCCTTCACTACCGCTCACAATAATCAATGCTGGTGCTTTTATTGCCTTTTTATCATAAAAGAGTCTCCCTTGAAAATGTTTCCCGTAAATATCTTGATGACTAATTTGCGAACTCATGTAATGTCTTGTGAAAGTTCTCTCTGCGACGACAGTATTACCTTGTATAATTTTGATTTCCACAAAAAAGTGATCTAATAAGGGAATTTTAGAAAGAGAGTTTGGAAGTTTCTTTTTCCTATTGGTCAAGGGCTTGGAATTAAAAAATAGTCCCATTGTTGCAATGTCTTCATAAGAGCCAGAACAAGATGGAGTTTGTGAAATATCAATAATACCATTCTTATCTGATACAAAAGTCGCTGTTGATTTCCATAAACCATCATGAGCTAAAAGCATGGGAGCATTGATACAATAATAATCAGATAAATACATTTCGACTCGATAGGTTTCTCTTGGTTTTAAGCCATCTATGACAATATTAAAAGATTCGTCTGCTAAATCAGACTCTGAGATCAGTTCAATTTTTATAGTCATATCTTCCTCTTTTTGTTAATATAATTAACAATATAGTTTTAAAATTACCGTGATTTTTACCACGGTAATTCTTGCCATACCTGTTCAACATCATCCATCAGTTTCATAACCATTTGAAGTTCCTCCTCACTATAGTTTCTTAAAACTGAAGAAATGGCTTTTTCAATATGTTCTTGCTGCTCTTTATGAATGTTAAAAACGTCAACACCTTTTTTGGATAATATCAGATATTTATTTTTTTCATTATCAGGTGCAAATTCAAAAGAAACAAGGTCTTTCTTGGTTAAACGTCTAACACTCTGAGTAATGGCACTCCTAGAGACTTCAAGTATCTCAGATAATTTTACTAGATTCACAGGCTGATTCCGACCTATCAGGTCAATCAAATGGACTTCATTAATAGTAATTGATTTATCAATACTGTTCCTATGCTGAGCCTTTTTCAACTGTTCAAAGGCTAAAGCAAAGCTGTTAAAACGATTATTAAACTTATGCAGTTCTTTCTTATTCATAGTGTCCCTCTTTTTGTTAATAACATTAACAAAACTACTATTTCCTGTCAAGCCGAACCTAAAAAAATCCTCCAGAGCTAAGCTCCGAAGGATTTATTTTTATTTCACAACGATATTAACGAGTTTATTAGGTACCGCAATCACTTTCACGATTTCCTTACCATCAATCTCTGCCTTGACTTTTTCATTAGCAAGAGCGACTTCTTGCAACTCTTCACGTGAAAGGTCTTTAGCAACCGTGAGTTTGGCACGGACTTTACCTTTGATTTGAACGACGATTTCGATTTCGTCTTCAACCAATTTGCTTTCGTCCCATGTTGGCCAAGCTACATAAGAGATAGACTCACCTGTTTCTGCGACTGTTTGCCAGAGTTCTTCTGCCAAGTGAGGCGCAAATGGGGCGATCAATTGGATAAAGCCTTTAGCATAATCCACATAGAGTTTGTCTTCCTTGTTAGCCGCATTGACAAAGACCATGAGTTGGGCAATGGCTGTGTTGAATTTCATAGACTCGATTTGCTCAGTAACAGATTTAACGGTTTCGTTATAAACCTTGTCAAGAGCGCCATTGTTTTCCGCAACGATTTCTTTACTTGTAATCAAACGGTAAACACGGTCAAGGAATTTACGGCTTCCTTCCAAGCCTTCTTCAGACCAAGCGATTGAAGCATCGAGTGGTCCCATGAACATTTCATAGACACGAAGGGTATCAGCACCGTATTGTTCCACCACATCGTCTGGGTTGACAACGTTCTTGAGGGATTTAGACATCTTGGCTGGTGCTTGCTCCAACTCTTCCCCTGTTTCCACATGGAAGAAGGAACCGTCACGTTTTTCAACCTTGTCAGTTGCCACAAGAGCTCCACGGTGATCACGGTAGCTTGTTCCCAAGATCATTCCTTGGTTAAAGAGTTTTTGGAATGGCTCTTTAGTCGGTACAACACCAAGGTCATAGAGGAATTTGTGCCAGAAACGAGCGTAAAGCAAGTGAAGCACGGCGTGTTCTGCACCACCCACATAGATATCGACTGGCAACCATTGTTTGAGAAGGTCCTCGTCAGCCAATTTCTCTGTGTTGTGTGGATCGATATAGCGGAGGTAGTACCAGCTTGAACCTGCCCATTGTGGCATGGTGTTGGTCTCACGACGACCTTTGACACCATCTTCACGCGTCACTTCAAGCCAGTCTGTCAAGTTCGCCAATGGGCTTTCACCAGTACCTGAAGGGCGGATGTCCTTGGTTACTGGCAAGACAAGTGGGAGTTCACTTTCTGGCACAGCTGTCGAAGTCCCATCTTCCCAATGAATGATTGGGATTGGTTCACCCCAGTAACGTTGACGGCTAAAGAGCCAGTCGCGGAGACGGTAGGTCACCTTTTCTTGACCAAAGCCTTTTTCTTCCAACCAAGCCACGATTTTAGCAATCGCTTCTTCTTTGTTGAGACCGTTCAAGAAGTCAGAGTTGACGTGAAGGCCATCTTCTGTGTAAGCAGCCTCTTCAACGTTTCCACCTTCCAAGACTTCTACGATTGGAAGGTCAAACTGTTTTGCAAATTCCCAGTCACGCTCATCGTGGGCAGGTACAGCCATAACAGCACCTGTTCCGTAGCTAGCAAGAACATAGTCCGCAATCCAGATTGGGATTTCTTTACCATTGACAGGGTTGACGGCATAAGCACCAGTCCAAACCCCAGTTTTTTCCTTAGCAAGGTCTGTACGAGCCAAGTCTGATTTAAGGCTGGCTTGGTGTTTGTAGTCAGCTACAGCCTCAGCTTGTTCAGGTGTTGTGATGGCATCTACTAGTTCATGCTCAGGAGCCAAAACAGTGAAGGTCGCACCAAAAAGAGTATCTGGACGTGTCGTAAAGACAGTGAATTCCTTGTCTGTTCCTTTTACTTTGAAAGTTACGTTAGCACCAGTTGATTTACCAATCCAGTTGCGTTGCATGTCCTTGATAGACTCTGGCCAGTCAAGGTCATCCAAATCATTGAGCAAGCGCTCAGCATAGGCAGTGATTTTAAGCATCCATTGACGCATTGGTTTGCGGACAACTGGATAGCCACCACGCTCAGATGTTCCATCTGGAAGAACTTCTTCGTTGGCGATAGCTGTTCCCAATTCTTCAACCCAGTTTACTGGCACTTCAGCTTCATAAGCCAAACCTTTTTCGTAAAGCTTAGTGAAGATCCATTGCGTCCACTTGTAGTAGTTCGGATCTGTAGTATTGACTTCACGGTCCCAGTCGTAAGAGAATCCAAGCGCATTGATTTGGCGTTTGAAGTTGGCAATGTTTTCTGCTGTGAATTCCGCTGGGTCATTCCCTGTATCCATGGCATATTGCTCTGCAGGCAAACCAAAGGCATCCCATCCCATTGGGTGAAGGACATTGTAACCTTGCGCACGTTTGAAACGGCTGAGGATATCAGTCGCTGTGTATCCTTCTGGGTGTCCTACGTGAAGACCCGCTCCAGATGGGTAAGGGAACATGTCAAGCGCATAAAACTTAGGTTTTGAGGCGTCTGTTCCTGTCTTAAAAGTGTGATTGTCAGCCCAGTATTTTTGCCACTTAGGCTCGATTTCTTTATGATTGTAAAAACTCATGGTTTCTCTCCAATATTCGTAATGCTTCTATTATAGCATTTTTGAAGGATTTTTAAAGATGATAAAGGAACTTTAAAAGGCAAATTCACCTTAGCCTATTTTGCACTTTTTTCATTCTTTTTAAGTTTTTTTGCGCTTTTATGTAACAAAAAAGCAAAAAGATGCTATACTAGTATCAGAAAGAAGGTGACTCATGTATCAGGAACAACGATTAGAGAAAATATTAACACTTTTGGAGAAGCGCGGAAACCTATCTGTCAAGGAAATGGTTGACGCATTAGGTGTTTCCAAAGACACTGTTAGAAGAGATTTCGACTGCCTCAGCCAGAGGAATCTGGCTCAGCGTACCCATGGTGGCATTCTTCCAGTTAAAAATACTACTGTTCTTGGCTTCCAGGAACGTCAGAAAGGACTCACTGAAGACAAGAAAAAAATGGCAGACCTAGCGATTAGCTTGGTCAAAGACCAAGCTCTACTCTTCTTCGATGTCTCTACCTTGATGCTTGAAGTCTCACAAAAATTGACTAAGAATGTCACTGTCTACTCCCACTCTTTGGACAATGCCTTGGTCCTAAGCGGCAAAGAAGGCGTCGACTTTCATCTCTTGGGAGGAAGATTTTACAGCAAAAACCGCTTCTACTATTCGCTTCACGAAGCCCGGCTCTTGCAACATCTACAATTTGACTTAGCCTTCTTTGGAGCGGCTAGTCTCAGTCAAGGAGTGGTCAGCTATGAAGATGAAGAGGACGTTGCTGTCAAACAACTAGCCATGCAAGCTGCTCGAACCAAGATACTTATTGCTGAATCTAATAAATATGAAAAGCACTCCAAATATATCTTGGGCAAGATTGAAGACTTTGACTACTGGATTACAGATAAGGAACCAGATCCTGATTTGGTCGAGTCTCTTAAAGATAAAGTAACGATTTTATACGATGGAAAGGATAGCGATTATGAGTAATATTCGTTTGATTATTAGTGACATTGATGGCACTATTCTCACTAGTAACCACCAGGTGGATGAACAACTGATTGAGGTAATGCCAGAGCTTGAAAAGGCAAATATTCCCTTTGTTTTAGCTTCTGCCCGTTCGCCACTAGGGATGCAACCAATTGCTCATAAACTGGGACTTCATGACAATCCTATCGCTTGCTACAACGGTGCTTTAGTACTTGAGGGTGACCGTACTATCATCCAACACCCTGTGGATAAAGCTGAGATTCAAGAACTTCTTAGCTACTTATCCACAGATTATCCAAGTGTCTCTGTGAATATCTACTCTGGCAAGGACTGGATTACCAACAAACTAGACAAATGGTCTCAGTTGGAAGGAAGCATCACGGGTGAATCTCCTATCATTAAGGAACTACAAGACACGGTTTCAGACTCAGAACCACCTATCCACAAGCTATTGTTGATTGATGAGCCTGAAGTTATTCAGGACCTCCATCAAAAACTCCTAAGCATGAATTTTACACAGACAGCATTCTACTTATCCAAAGATAACTATCTTGAAGTCACAGCCAAACATGTTTCTAAAGAACACGCTCTCATCGAGGTTGCCAAATATTACGACCTTCCTCTTGAACAAGTCATGACCATCGGAGATAACTTCAACGATAGTCCTATGCTAGCTCTAGCCGGACTAGGAATTGCTATGGGCAATGCACCTGAAGGGGTTAAGGAAACAGCAAACTTAGTAACGACTTCAAATGATGAACATGGTGTGGCTCAAGCTATTACAGAGCATGTCCTAAACTAAGCCAATATCTAATGGTGGGAACAGCCTTTAATTGCCAACTCGAATTTTAGAACAAAAGGAAAGGTGCCCTAGAGATGCCTTTCCTTTTTCAACGAAAAAAGCCTTCCTCTCTCGAAGAAGACCCAAATTTTCTAAAGACAAAGAAGGAGACCTACAAGAATCCCAATGGCATAGCCTGCCAAAACATCACTAGGATAGTGAACACCACCTAGCACGCGCAAAAGAGCTAGAGCGCCCGCCAGAAAAAGCATAGCCCCACCTAGCCAGGGGTTAAGCGTCAGCGCCAACATAGCAATAACAGTCGCTGAGAAAACATGTCGGCTGGGAAAGGACTTGCCTAGACTGTCCTTCTTAATAAGGGGTTGAATAGCCCAGGTCTGGTATGGACGTGGTCGATTATAGAGGCTACGACCAAGAGAAAGAAGGAAAAAGCCTCCCCCCATAATAAGCACTGTCGTAGAGAGAACAAACCAACCATTCCTTAGCCAAACCCAAATAAGAAATATAGGAAAAAGCAGGTAAAAAGTCCTAGTTATAAGCTTGTTCAACCCTTCTAAAACCTTAGCGTAAGAACGCAAAGGAGCGCTAATCCTATCGTAAAATCGTTTGTAATTCATCATCATCCGTTAGAAAAAAAGGGAGTGACACAGAACTAAATTTTAAAAATCTAGCTTCTAGTCTCTCCCTCAAGTTTAATGAGATAGTCTTTCAAGGTTGAAGTCTCTTATCCCAACCTCTTTTGTCTATCTTAAAGTTCAGCGATTTGGTAAAGTTCAAGTTCAGCAGCTGTTTCTGAACCAAACATGTTAATCATGATTTTAACCTTGTTGTTTTCAATTTCTACAACACGGCCTTCTTGACCCATAAAGGCACCATCGATGATTTGAACCACATCACCAACCTTGATATTAGTATCAAAGACATCAACTGTTTGACCCATTGAAATTAAGATTTGACGGATTTCTTCTTCCAAAAGTGGTGTTGGTTTAGAACGGTTACCGTGAGAACCAACGAAACCAGTAACGTTTGGAGTGTTACGGACAACGAACCATGCTTCGTCTGTCATTACCATCTCAACAAGAACGTAACCAGGGAAGCGGTTTTCTTCCACTTCTTTAACTTTACCGTTTTTCTCAACATTGACCGTTTGAGTTGGGATTTCAACACGCAAGATATTTTCAAGCATGTTATAAGTTTGTGCACGTTGCAAAAGGTTTTCTTTAACTTTGTTTTCGTATCCTGAATAGGTTTGAAGGACGAACCAGCCCTTGTCGAATGAATCTAGCATTTTAGGATTCCTTTCTTTTTTCTATATGACATTTAAACACCTTCGGCTAGCTATCTTCTAGATTCGAGTGTTAAATGTCAATAAATGTCTATGGTTTAATTCAAAGCGTAATAAAAAAGCCTGGTGGCCCTTGTTCTCGCTTTTATCTGCATTTATTATAACAAAAAAGAGCAGACATTCCCACTCTTTTTGTGTTTTCTTTAGAAAAAGTTAATCAGTGCTGACATAGCGCGACTCAACAATTCATCAAACGCATAGATGATGACAGTGAAGAACGCAGTATACTCAAGAACTGAAATAAAATCATGCCAGCGTTGTTTACGGTCTGGCCAAGTCGTGTCTTTCAAGACTTTGAAAATACTTCCAGTTTGTCTCACGGTGTCTCCTATCTTGTTTCCTTATGCAAGGTGTATTTTTTACAATGTTTACAAAATTTGTTAACTTCTAGTCGTGTTGGTTTGGGAGTGCTACTCACATTAATTGAGTAGTTTCGGCCCCCACATTCAGCACACGCTAGGCTTGCTTTTTTCTGTGCCATAACGCCTCCGTTCTTTTTATCTTACCACTTTTAAATGCAATTGACAAGCTATCTGAATAGACCTGAGAAGGAGTCTGTAATCTTATCCCATAGGCTACTTGCCTGATCTTTAACGTCATTCACAACATCTGATGCCTTATCTGTCCATGACTTGTTACTGCTATTGCGCGAGTCATTTGGATCTGCCGTATAGTCTAGTGTTTGACCATCAGCTGCATAGGCATTTTCAACGGTAAACTCAGTACCTGGTGTATTTGGCAAAACATCCGCAGCGATGTAGCTGAAAATCGTCGAAGCTGTTCCCGAGCTAGCTCCTGTTAGGTAGTGACTTTCGTCAGTCTTATCAAAACCAATCCAGGTCGTCATGACCACATCAGGAGTATAACCAATCACCCACTGGTCGCTAGTCAAATCCTTGTTAAATTCAGCCTGAACAGTACCTGTCTTACCTGCCATTGTGTAACCCGTGTAGTTGGCATTCACAGCGGAACCATTTGAGAAGGTACCAAGCATCATGCTGGTCATCTGGTTAGCTACTGACTGGCTGATAACACGTTTAGACTTCTTACTATGGGTAGCAATAATGTCACCACTGGCATTTTCAATTTTAGTGATGAAATAAGCCGTGTTCATCTCACCACCATTAGCAAAGGTCGCATATGCCTGAGCCATTTGAAGAGGACTGGCTGTCACACCACCACCAAGTGAAATCCCCAGTTCTTCTGGAACATTGTCAAAGTTGAGACCGAATTTTTGACCGTAACTGATCCCTTTTTGAATACCGATTTGATTAAATAGGTAAACTGCTGGGACATTGTAGGAGTTGGCCAAAGCTTGATACATGGGGATATCCTCTGTCTCAATATCACCATAGTTAGTTGGGGTATAGCCGTTGTAGTCGATTGGTTTATTAGGGAGATCCTTGTTGATACTCCACCCTGAAGCCAAGGCCGGGGCATAAACTACCAAAGGTTTGATGGTCGAACCAGGACTACGCTTACCTTGGGTTGCATAGTTGAAATTACGGAAGGTTGTATCGCTGGTACCACTTCCACGACCTACTAGACCACGGACCGCTCCAGTTGTTGGATCAAGTGCCACACTAGCGGACTGGGCTGTACTACCATCACTTTCTGATGTAGGGAAGAGATAAGTATTTTCGTAGGTTTGCTGCATGTTAGCTTGTGAGTTGGCATCCATCTCTGTGTAGATCTTGTAACCATTTTTTACGATTTCATCCTCACTCAAGCCATAAGTTTTCGTAGCTTCTTCAATAACAGCATCAAAGTAAGACGGATACTTGTAGTCATCGCCAGTTCCTTGATAGGTATCATCCAGGCGACTAGCCATATCAACTCCAGCCGCACTGTCGGCATCTGCCTGACTCAACTTCTTGTCATCAACCATGTTGGCGAGGACAGTGTTTCGACGGTTGGTCGCATTTTGGATATTATCGATTGGGTTGTAAATTTCAGGTCCCTTAAGCATACCAGCGAGGGTCGCTGCTTCATCAACGGTTAGATTGGCAGCACTTGTCCCGAAGTATTTTTGGCTGGCGTCTTCAACACCCCAAACCCCATTTCCGAAGTAGGCATTATTGAGGTACATAGTAAGGATTTCTTGCTTGCTGTATTTCTTAGTTAATTCCAAAGAGAGGAAGAATTCCTTGGCCTTACGAGTAACAGTCTGTTCTTGAGTCAAGAAGGCATTTTTAGCCAACTGTTGGGTAATGGTTGAACCACCACCAAAGCGCCCCATGGACACAATAGCCAGGAGGAATCGCTTGACGTTAACCCCGCTATTTTTATAGAAGGTACGGTCCTCAGTTGCTATGACAGCATTCTCCAAGCTATCACTAATAGCATCCAGCTCCACATAAGTCCCTTTTTGCCCTGACAAAGAACCAGCTTGATTGCCTTCTTTGTCATAGATAACCGTAGTGGCTTTCAAGGCATCTTGAAGGTCTGAAACATTGGTCGTCTTGGCAATATAGAAAAGGTAGGAACCTACTGTCAGAACCAGCACAGCTAGCATGATAAAGAGAATTTTCCCAATATGATAGCGACGCCAGAAACGGCGAATAGGATTTCTTGGCGAAAGCGTAAACTTGCTCAAGAACGCCTGAACCTTACCTAAGGGTTTGGTGGTATCAATAGGTTTCTTTTGCTTAGAACGTTGATAACGTGACGTCTCTTTACTTTCCTGAGACATATCCAAGTCTTCAACGGCTTGTTCAACCTCATCAGGTTTCTTAGCGAACAATCCCTTTATCTTATCTTGTAAATCCTTCGATTTTCCAGCAGGCTGGGATTCCTTACCCTTTCCGCTAGTTTCTTCTTTAAAAAGTTTGTTTTTTAGATTATCAAAAAATGTCATAACCTTATTATACCAAGTTTTTACAGGTTCTGTCCTCTTTTAAACGTTCATGATATAATGAAACCATGACTTTACACGTAGAAATTATCAATCCTTATCCTGCAACGACTGTCAAAGACTTGCTAGAAACTAAGCTCCTCATTCCTCGTAAGATTCGTCATTTCCTACGCACGAAAAAGCACGTCCTCATCAATGGAGAAGCTATTAATTGGCAGAGTCCTGTTGAAAAAGGCGATAAGATTAGCCTGACATTTGACTGGGAGGATTACCCTGAAAAAATTATTCCTATGGGAAATGCTAATTTGATAGAGCCTCTCTACGAGGATCAACATCTCATCGTGGTCAATAAGCCTGAAGGAATGAAAACGCATGGTAATGAACCCACAGAAATTGCTCTTCTTAACCATGTTTCGGCCTACTGTGAGCAGACCTGTTACGTCGTTCATCGACTAGACATGGAGACTAGTGGAGCTGTGCTCTTCGCTAAAAATCCGTTTATCCTGCCAATTCTCAATCGACTCTTGGAAGATAAGAAGATTCAGCGTCAATACTGGGCATTGGCTGAAGGTAAATTCCAAACCAAGGAGACTGTGTACAATGACAAGATTGGACGCGACCGCCATGATCGTAGAAAACGGGTGGTTGATTCTAGAAAAGGGCAGGTTGCCTATACAACCGTCACACGCCTCAAAACCTTTAAAGGAGCTAGTCTGGTCAATTGCCAACTAAAAACCGGCCGGACCCACCAAATTCGTGTGAGATCGGAAGA
>OGKJ01000072.1_pt1 | contig 40177 bp, 40 predicted proteins | sample 1572461 | NCBI WGS metagenome assembly OGKJ01 (sample SAMEA2582080, study PRJEB24529) | metagenome | biome: Human gut stool | place: China | collected 2011 | reverse complement strand
CCCGCACGTTGAGTTTAATGAATCAGATAATTAGCTATTTTCAGCTTCAAATTTTTTCATGAATTCAATAAGCGCTTGTATACCTTCTAATGGCATCGCGTTATAGATAGAGGCGCGCATACCACCTAGCACTTTATGACCTTTTAAAGCCTGAAGACCCGCAGCTGTAGATTCTGCGACAAATTTAGCATCAAGCTCTGGATTACCTGTTACGAATGTCACATTCATGGTTGAACGGTTTTCTTTAGCCACGACGTTACGATAGAGTTTGCTGCTATCAATGTAGTCATAAAGGGTTTGTGCTTTCACTGTGTTACGTTTTGCAATTTCTTTTAAGCCACCGATTGCTTGAATGTGTTTGAAGACCAATGAACAGAGATACCAAGCAAATGTTGGTGGGGTATTGATCATGGAGTCTGCATCACGCTGTGTGGCATAATTCCAAATTGATGGGGTTGCTTGGCGAGCATGACCAATTAAATCATCACGAATAATCACAAGTGTAATCCCTGCTGGGCCAAGATTTTTTTGTGCACCAGCGTAAATGACACCAAATTTGCTAATATCAATTTCGCGAGAGAGCACATTAGATGACATATCGGCTACAAGTACCGCATTGCCCACATTCGGTACATCAAAAATTTCAACACCACTGATGGTTTCATTTGGGCAATAGTGAACGTAATCGTATTGTTCTGCAATGTCGCTGAAATCAAGGTTGGTAATGCGAGTGTGATCACCATTTTCCACAATGGTAATTTCATCAATTTCAGCAAAGTTACGCGCTTCTTTCGCAGCGGTTGCAGACCAGTGACCGCTATTTAAGTAAAGTGCTTTACCTTTCTCTCCAATTAGGTTCATCGGTAAGGCTGCAAATTGACCACGTGCCCCACCTTGTAGGAATAACACGCGATAATTATCTGGAATGTTATATACCTCGCGCAGATCTTTTTCTGCTTGAGTAATCAATTCCATAAAATATTTGCCACGGTGGCTGACTTCCATCACAGACACACCTTGACCAAGCCAGTTAGTTAGCTCAGCTTGTGCTTTGTGTAGTACCTCAGGGAAAATCATGGCTGGACCAGCACTAAAATTAAAGACTTTTGACATTGTGTTTCCTTATTTTATTTTGAATAGATTCTTCATTTTTACCACTACCGAATAGGATAATCAACTAAATCAAACAGTTTTTTGATCTAATCCATCAATTTAAATTTAAGCTTTTGACGGGGACCAAAAAAAAAGCTACATTACCCGAAGTTTATTTTTAACTTTGAGAGAGTCGATCATGGGAAATGTAAATAAATCCTTCCAAGAAGTATTAGAGTATGTGCGTTTATATCGTTTAAAAAATAAACTTAAGCGTGACATTGAAGACAACAACCGCAAAATTCGTGATAACCAAAAACGTGTCTTATTATTAGATAACTTAAATCAATATATTCGTGATGATATGAGCATTGAAGATGTTCGTGCAATTATCGAAAATATGCGTGATGACTATGAAGGTCGTGTAGATGATTACAATATTCGCAATGCAGAACTTTCTACTCAACGCCGTGAAACGAGCAACAAGATGAAAGAACAGAAAAAAGCACACGCGAAATTAGTGCAAGACGCGAATAAAATCACGTTATAAAATCTTAAAAGAAATGACCGTACTTTGTTGAAGTGCGGTCATTTTTTATGGTGTTTTTAGGATGAACTATAAATGATTAAACATCATAAGTGCCCATCACCACAGCTTGATCTAGAATATGCCCTTGCATCGCAAAATGTAGATCATTAAAACGGAATCCCAGTTTAAGGTTAAGTTTGGTATCGAGCGCATATACAATAAGCTCGTAACGATGCAAGCAGTTTGGTGGTGCCATACCACCATAGAATGAGGCTTCTTCGATATCAAATTGACCTAATTTACTCGCCCAAGTATTTGCACCTTGTACATAATCTGTTGCAGTTTGGCTTTCATTTTCGTGGATAACGGTACGTTCAAGATCCGCAATGAGCCAATGAATCCACACAAAACCACTTGCCGTAATTGCATCTTTATCTTCTAAGACAACCGCAAAGGATTGAGTACCTTGAGGGGCATCGTGAATTTCAAATGGAATAGAGTAGGTCGGCATACCATTTGGGCTAAATTGTGTGCCGCGTTTGCCATATTTGTCTTCAAAAGCACCATTTTGAATGGCTGAACTGGTTACAAACATTGTTTTCTCCTTAATTTCTCACGGAATACACTTTAAATTTGGTGGTTTGAGCAAGGACTTCAAACTTACCGAAATGTTGCGCTAATAAATCGGGATAGGGCAGAAATGCATTAGCAACAATACGAAGTTCACCACCTGCGGTCAAATGCCATTTTGCTTGTTGAATAAGTTCTTTCACCGCACGATAAGCGGTATCGATTCCATCGTGGAAAGGCGGGTTTGAAATAATCAGATCAAATTTTCCCTCAATATGGGAAAACACATCACTTGCGATAACCTGACCTTCAAACTGGTTTTCAGCAAGTGTTTGACGGGCAGAGTGAATTGCCATCGCATGAATATCGGTCATTGTGATATCCGCTTTAGGGTGATGTTTTTTGATCATGGAACCTATGACGCCTGCCCCACAACCAACGTCTAACACTTTGCCTTGAATTGGTGACGTTAAAGTAGAAAGTAGAAGTGATGTGCCACTATCAAGTTCATTGGCACTAAATACACCAGGTAAACTGTAAATACGGAGATCGCCTAATGCATCATTTTGGTAGCATTTCCAATAAGATTGAAGATCAAAGTGCGGTTGTTTTTGTAAGGAAAAATGGTATAAACCGCAACGACGTGCTGAGTCGATTTTGCCAATTTCACCATAAGGTTCAAGCAGTTTTTCAGCTGAACGGACGCCACAACGATTTTCACCGATAATCAATACTTCTTGACCAATTTTACTTTTGGCGAGTAGTTGCATCAGTTGAAAATTTACTTCTTGTTTATTCTTTGTCCAATAATAAATAATTAAATCGGCTTGCGGTTGAAATTCAACCTCAAAATTGACCGCACTTTGGGTTTTAGCATAATCAAAATACCAGCTCCAAATTTGTACGGATTGACAATGTTTTTGCAATATTTGAGGAAAATCATCATTAATGCCACCGGCAAGAAGAATTGATTTACCGTTAAAAAGGGGAAGGTGGCGTTGTAAAACTTCGCTTTCGAGAGAAATCACGCTTTAAATCCTGTGGGTTATTGGTTAAAATTACGCGTTATTCTAGCAAAAGAAAACGATTTAAACGTATTTATTAAGGAATTATTTATGAAAAAAATCATCACCGCAGTCGCAATGGCAAGTTTATTGTCTGGCTGTCAATTAATCGAACAACTTCAAGGTAGCAAACAAAAACCTTCAACCTTACCAACAAGCTCAACAGTTGAATTACCTGCAGCACAAGCACAAAGCTTAGATGCACAGTTTGAGCGTATTAAAAAAGGTAAGCAAGAAGTGACATTTAATGGCGAGAAATTCTATAAACAAACGAAAGCCTTTGATAAATCAGAAGACCCGCGTTTCTTAAGTGGTGCAGCGAATGTAGATCGTAGCAATCGCAAATTCATTATGAGCGAAACCTATTATCTAAAAGATGTTTCACACATTCCTGCGTTGACCAATAAATATCTTGATGAAACTAAAAAAGTGTGTGATTTAAAAATCATTAGCGATGCGTCAGATGTTTATTATGCCTGCGATGGTAATGATTTCCAACGTCTTGTTGCTGTAGTACATCAAGCGAAAAATATTCTTTCTTTCCGTAGCTTAAAAGCTTATCAACAAAAGCCAACAGATGCACAAGAGAAAGCGATTGTTAAAGGTTTAAGAGATTATCCGTTAGATACTATCGCTCGTTAATCTATGGATAGACGCAATCTTCTTTTAAATGAAATGGGGATAACCCAGTGGCAGCTCTATCGTCCAGAAGTATTACAAGGGGCGGTTGGTGTGAGTGTGTCTGAACAAGTGAAATTTATTGTGGTGACGAAAGATAACATATCGAACGCCACACTTTTTTCAGATATACGACTCGCACTTGAGTTAAATAAAGAAGATTGCCTTTGCCTGAATTTCGATCAAATTCAACATATCACGTTACAACATTCTGTGCGGTATTGGTTATTAGCTGAAAATGCTGATGAAATCGACCGCACTTTGCCTTATTGCTTAAATGCAGAGCGTGTTTATCGCTCCGTTGATTGGCAACAATTCCAGCAAAATAGCCAAGCTAAGCGTGAGCTTTGGCAACAAATCCAACAAATTTAATCATTATGCCTTCTCTTTTTCCTATTGAAGAATGCGATATGGATCGCTTATATGAAATTGAACAAGCTGCACATTTAGTACCTTGGTCATTGGGAACCTTGAAAAATAATGTTGGTGAGCGTTATCTCAATCTAAAATTAGTGGAAAAAGAGCAAGTACTTGGTTTTGCTATTTGCCAAACGGTATTAGATGAAGCCACATTATTCAATATTGCGATAGATCCGGTTCAACAAGGAAAGGGCTACGGTTCGTTTTTATTGCAAGGTTTAATGGATAAGCTGAAAGAGAAAGGTATTCAAACCCTTTGGCTGGAAGTGCGAGAATCGAATCCGGCTCGTTTCCTTTATGAAAAGCTGGGATTTAATGAGGTTGATATTCGTAAGAATTATTATCCAAAACCAGATGGTGGAAGAGAAAATGCTGTTGTGATGGCATGTTATCTCTAGAATGCAAAAGTGCGGTCAATTTTGACCGCACTTTGTTTATCTAAAAAGTAAAAATTACACTTCTTCAGCAGGGAAGACAAATGGATTTAATCCACTGCGAGCGAAGACTTTTTCTTCCATTTCAATATCTAAGAAAATCGATGCCAAATCATCAGCCACTGCCTCAACGTTAGGATCTTTTTCTTGGAACATGATTTTTAAGTAGCTTTGGCAATCACCACAGGTTTCAGCACGAATGAGCGCAAGCTCTTCATTTAATGACCACATTTCAAGATTTTTGTGTTCATTACAGTTGGTACATTGAGCACGGACTAAATTCCATTCGCTTTCACAAAGGCTACAGTGTAAATAACGTAAACCTTGTGATGTGCCGATATGAACAACACTTGCCACTGGTGCAGAACCACAAACAGGGCAGTAATGCAGATTATCTGTACCTTCTTGACGGCTATTATGAGGAATTTGTTGAGCCAATTGTAACCAATAAAGAGAAAGTGCAGCCCAGATAAAGACAGCTTTATCAGTGCTCACTAAATTAAATTCTTGGCTTAAAAGATGAGTAGCCATTTCTTCAAGCTCTTTATCAGAGGCTTTTTCAAGATTTTCAATAGTAGCAGTAACCTGCTCATTCGCTTTTGGTTTTATGCTATGTAAAATTTCTTTGAGATATTCAATCCAAATGTCTGATCGTTTAAATGTTTTAGCATTTAACGGTTCAATTTCATTTAAATTATCGAAATGCTGTTTTTCTAATGGATTTTTTTCAAATACGCTTAATTGGGTTTCCACAACATCTGCAGCAAAGAGTAAATAATCAGCCAGTGGATGATCTTTTGCTAATTCTCTTAAACGTTTTGCACGACGTTGATAAAGATTTTTAGGGTTAGCAAACAAAACAGGTGGAATATCGTATGAATTCTTTTTTTGTTTGATTTCGTCTGCAGATAAGATTTTGATACTCATAATAGTCTCTTAAGTATTGATAAGAAAAAGTGCGGTCAATTTTAACCGCACTTTTTGATTTTAGCCATTGATACCTTTGAACAATGCTTTGGTTTTTACTTTTTTACCTTCAGCTTCATTTTCGAGGTCTTCTTCTAGCTTAGGAAGTACTTCATCTCGATACCATTTCGGGTGGTGTTTTTTCGCCCAACGAACAGTTACCCAACCTTCCACAATACCGCGAATAGATCCTTTAATCCAGAATGCCATGTACATGTGTACCAAAATACCGGTGAACAACATGAATGCACTTAAAGAGTGAAGGAAAATCGCAAAACGTAATACCGGAATAGAGAAGTAGTGCGAGAAATACTGACGCCACATAATGATACCGGTTACAAGTAAAGTGACCATCGCCAAGTTCAATGTCCAGAATAACATTTTTTGACCAAGGTTATACTTGCCGTTATCTGCAACAGCGTGCTCATTCCCTTTTAATACTTCAACGATGCCTTTTAACCAACGAATATCGTTTTTCTCTGGAATGTTGTGATCCCAGTAAAGATAGCCGAGGAAAATAAAGGCAACGAACATAATGATACCTGTGAACGGGTGAATTGCTCGAGCCAGTTGCGGAGTACCTAAAATTTCAGTTAACCACGCAAAATCTGGGAAGAAGAATGCCACACCAGTAAACATCGTCATAAAGAAGCAGATTACGAGCAACCAGTGGCTAAAACGAGCAGGCGTTCTATGACGAATGATTCGAGTATCATTGCTAATCTCAATCTTACTCATCTTTGCCTCCTTTTTTATCTTCTTCTTCAAATTCATGGTGATGATCTTCTACATCTTCTTCAACGTTTGGACCTACAGCTAAGTAGTGAGCGATTTCAGCAAGTGCTAGACCACCCATTGCTACAGCTGCTACCGGTTTCAATACATCTTTCCAAAGGGTGACGGTTAGGTCAACTTTTGGATCTTTTGGAAGACCAGAATAAAGTTCAGGTTTATCCGCATGGTGTAATACATACATTACGTGTGTACCACCTACGCCTTCAGGGTCGTAGATACCTGCGTTTTCGTAACCACGTGATTTTAAGTCAGCAACACGTTGTTCTGCGTAGAGTTTCATCTCTTCTTTAGAACCAAAACGAATTGCACCGGTTGGACAGGTTTTCACGCAAGCCGGTTCTTGGCCAACAGAAACACGATCCACACAAAGGGTACATTTGTACACGCGGTTGTCTTCTGGGTTCATACGTGGAATGTTGAACGGACAACCTGCGATACAGTAACCACAACCGATACATTTATCAGATTGGAAATCCACGATACCGTTCGCATATTGGATGATTGCACCAGGTGCAGGACAAGCTTTTAAACAGCCCGGTTCTGAACAGTGCATACAACCATCTTTACGGATTAACCATTCTAAACGATCATTTTCTTCTACTTCGTTAAAGCGCATTACCGTCCATGCTTTTGCATTGAGATCTACTGGGTTATCGTAGATCCCCACACATTGAGCATTAACATCAGAACGGATGTCATTCCACTCTGAACAGCCCACCTGACAGGCTTTACAACCGATACAGGTGGATACGTCGATTAATTTTGCTACTTCAACTTTATGATCACGCGCTTGAGGTGCTGGTGTTAAACCAGACGTAGCGGAGACCTTGATAATGTCTTGCGATTGAACGCCTTGACCACTTCCTGCCATATTATGCCTCCGCTTTCTCAATGTTTACCAAGAATGTTTTATATTCTGGTGTTTGAGTGACTGCTTCACCCCAAGATGGTGTTAAGGTGTTGGTGGAGAAACCACGATTACCTTTACCATTTAAGGCTTTCATGTTCCAGTGAATTGGAATACCCACGTGATGTACGGTACGTCCGTCGACTTCTAAATCTTTCAAACGTTTTGTTACCACTGCAACGGCTTTAATGTAGCCACGGCGAGAAGTAATTTTTACCATATCACCTTTTTGGATGCCTTTTTCTGCTGCTAATTTCTCACCAATTTCCACGAATTGTTGAGGTTGGGCGATGATATTTAACGCAGATTGAGCAGTCCAACTGTGGAAGTGCTCGGTCAAACGATAAGTGGTTGCCACATAAGGGAAATCTTTGTTTGAACCGATAAATTCACGGTCTTCTTTATAAATACGAACAGTCGGATCAGAGACGACACTTGGGTGTAGTGGGTTAGTGTCAATCGGACTTTCAATTGGTTCATAGTGTTCAGGCATAGGACCATTCGCAATTTTATCTACAGCGAATAGACGGCCAACACCTTCTGCAGACATAATAAACGGACCTGCATCAGAACCTGGTGGTTGTGTGCCATAGTCAGCGACATCTAACCAGTTCCAGTTTTTACCATTCCATTTGATTAATTGACGGTGTTTATCCCAAGGATTACCGTTAATATCAAGTGAAGCACGACTGTAAAGGATACGACGGTTTGCCGGCCATGCGAAGCCCCAACCTAATGTACAACCTAAACCAGATGGGTCAGAGTTGTCACGGTTTGCGGTTTGGTTACCTTTTTCAGTCCATTGACCCACATAGATCCAGTTACCTGATGAGGTTGTACCGTCATCACGTAAGTGAGCGAATCCGTTAAGTAATTGACCTTTTTTATACATGACGTTGCCATCAGCATCGAGAAGATCAGCAAGCGCGTAACCATTCAATTCTTTCGCTAATTCTACAGAGCTTGGTGAATGCGGTTGAACATAGTTCCAAGTCATCGCTTCGAAAGATTCGATACCACGACCACCTTCTTTTTGATAAAGGTGATGCATTTCTTCACGAATCATAGAAAGAATTTCAACATCTGGTAACGCTTCACCTGGTTGGTCACAGCCTTTCCAGTGCCATTGAGCCCAACGACCAGAGTTAGCAATAGAACCATCTTCTTCTGCGAAACAGGTGGTTGGTAAACGGAATACTTCAGTTTGAATATCTGCTGGATTCACATTGTTTGATTCACCAAAGTTTTTCCAGAATTCAGAAGATTCAGTTTGAAGCGGATCCATCACGATTAAGAATTTCAATTTGCTCATACCTGCAACAGTTTTGTTTTTGTTCGGTAATGAGTTTAATACGTTGAAACCTTGTAAAATCCAACCGTTCAATTTGCCATCATTCATTAACTTAACATGAGTGATAGGGTCGTATAAGCGGTCTGCTTTTGGTAAGAAATCGAAACCCCAACCATTTTCTTTGGTTGCTTTATCACCATAGAACGTTTTCATCATACTCACGAAGAATTTCGAGGTATTACGATAGTAGTTCACTTGATTTGGTACGATATCTTTTGGCGTAATCGCATTAATGTATTGTTCGTAAGACGTATCTTTGTCATTCGGTAAACGCATATAACCAGGTAAAGACATCGGCAATAAGCCCATATCTGTTGTACCTTGTACGTTTGAGTGTCCACGTAATGCATTAATACCGCCTCCTGGCATCCCCATATTACCTAAGAGTAATTGGATCATTGCCATTGAACGAATATTTTGTGTACCGATTGTATGCTCAGTAAAGCCTAACGCATATAAGTGCGTCATGGTTTTATTTGGTGCAGAGGTTTTACCAATTTCTTCACAGATTTGTAAGAAGAGTTTTTGCTTAACACCGGTAATACGTTCAACTATTTCTGGGGTATAGCGAGAAACGTGATTTTTCAAGATATTAATCACACAACGTGGATCTTGTAAGGTCATATCACGTTTAGCATTACCATTTTCATCAAATTGGTAATTCCATTTAGATTTATCGTAAGTACGTTTTTCTTCATCAAAACCTACGAATAAACCATCTTCAAATTTGAAACCTTCATCAACTAAGAATGAAGCATTGGTATAGTGTTTAACGTATTCGTGTTGAATTTGATTAGTTTCCAATAGGTAACGGATCACACCCATTAAGAATGCGATATCAGAACCGGAACGAATTGGCGCATGAAGGTCAGCTACAGACGCTGTACGGTTAAAGCGAGGGTCAACCACGATGATTTTCGCACCGTTTTTCTTCGCTTCGATCGCCCAACGGAAGCCAACAGGGTGAGCTTCAGCAGGGTTACCACCTTGAACAATAATAAGATTGGCGTTTTTGATGTCAACCCAGTTGTTTGTCATGGCACCGCGACCAAATGATGGAGCAAGACTTGCTACCGTTGGTCCGTGTCAAGTATTCGCTTGGTTACACATCGGCACTATGCCTAACATTCTCACCCATTTTTGAGTAAGAAGTGCGGCTTCATTACTCATGGCGGAAGCGGTCATAATACCAGTGGTTGTCCAACGGTTAACAGTTTTGCCACTAGCGTCTTTTTCAACGAAGTTAGCATCACGGTCATCTTTTAATAAACGAGAAACGCGTTTGATCGCTTCTTCCCAAGAAAGACGAACCCATTTGTCAGAACCCGGTGCACGATATTCAGGGTATAATGCACGGCTTTCACTATTAACATAGTCTAATGCGCCCGCACCTTTCGGACATAATGCCCCACGGCTTACCGGATGGTCAGGGTCACCTTCAAGGTGGAATAATTTAGAACGGGTATTGGTGCCTGTATGGCTGCTTAAAGCATCGTAAGGTTTGCCTGTGCTATATAACAACATACCACAGCTCACTGCACAATATGTACAGGTGTTACGGGATTCAAAAGCCCGTAATAATTTGTATTCACGTGGTGCCGCTAAGACAGATGATGGTGCAAAGCCCAACATTGCCGCAGACGTCCCCGCCATACCACCTGCACAGATCTTAAAGAACTTACGTCTAGAGACCTGCATAATCACTCCTTCATAACGGCGAACCGTTAAGATATTTCGATAGTATAAATTCGTATAGATAATTTATTTGATTTCGTTAAAATAACGTATCAACCATTAAATTGATTATAACAATGACCAATTTAAACGGAGCTGATTTTAACTATTTTTTAACCGAAAATCTATAATCAAAACTTGTTATAATCGCTTTAAAACTTGAGCTAGATCACAAAACAAACATTTTTTGTTAAAAAAAAGTAACATTTTTACAACAGTCATTTTATTGGGAAAAAATAATGCACTGGATAATCCAAAAAACAATTAATTTTTTAAAAAAAACATCTGAAAATCCGACCGCACTTTTAGTGGAAAAACAAGATAGTTTGGCTGCCGAAGTGCCTGTTTCACTTGTTTATAATGGTATTGCACATACTGTTATGATGTGCTCTCCCCAAGATTTAGAGGATTTTGCTTTAGGCTTTTCATTAGCGGAAGGCATTATTGAGAAAAAAGCGGATATTTATGGCATTGATGTGGTGGAAGTATGCAATGGCATTGAAGTGCAAATTGAATTATCTAGCCGTCAATTTGTGGCATTAAAAGATCATCGCCGTACATTAACAGGTAGAACGGGATGTGGCATTTGTGGCACAGAACAAATTTCGCAAGTTTATAAAAAGTTGCCGAAATTAGACCACACTTTCCAATTTAATTTAAATTTATTAGATGGCTGTTTAGCACAATTACAAGCTAATCAAACACTCGGAAAAGAGACAGGGGCGACACATGCCGCCGCCTTTTTTGATTTATCGGGTAATTTACTGGCGATTCGAGAAGATGTTGGGCGACATGTGGCACTAGATAAATTAATCGGCTGGCATGCTAAACAGGATCAACCGAAAGGATTCGTACTTGTTTCAAGCCGAGCCAGTTATGAAATGGTCCAAAAATCGGTAGCTTGTGGCATTGAGTTACTTGTTGCAATTTCTGCAGCAACAGATCTTGCTGTCAATATGGCTGAACAACACAATCTTTCTCTTATCGGCTTTGCTCGCCCAGGAAAAGCCAATATCTATGCAGGGAAAGAGCGGTTAAATCTGTAATTATTTTTTGATTTTAGATTTCTTATATGCATACTTAACAGGGTTACTCTCACCGCGTTTTCGATGTAGTCGTTTACGAATATATTTTTTGATAATATCGTGGTGAGCTTTATCTTCTGGATCACTTAAATCTAATAATTTTCCAGTAAATCCATATCTATCTTCGAAGCTCTGCTGTAACTCTGGAAAATTTTCTTTTGTAGCTAGGCTCCATTGATAAGCAATTAATACTCCTATAATCAAACCTTTTTCTACTGCTAAAATGTATTTAGCTTGTTTTGCTCTTTCAACATCAAGTCTCCAAGCTAAACGAATAGCATCGTAAATAGATGCTTGTGATATTGAACGATTTATACTGATAATAAGACATTTATCTTCTTCATCAAATTCTGCTTTAGGGGCATTGTATAATTCTTCAATTTGAAATGTATTCATTACACCATATTCATCATTTTCATGCCCACCTTGTATATTAGATAAACCTGGGTAAGCATCAATTAGGGCTCCTTCAACTGAATATGCTACTTCACTTGACATATTGTGACGGTGAATAATATGAATAACTTCTAATCCGGCACGGTGAATATCTCGAATTCTCGTGTATTTTAAGGATATCTCATCTTGTTTTTCTTCACCGTCGATTTCTTTATCATATTGAACGGCTGTTTGTACGTGTTGAAAAACTCGATTATCTTTTCCTTTTCCTACATAAAAAGTTTCACTATTTCGTGGATCAACTAGACGATAAACGTAGAATTTTAATGCTTTACATACTTCAGGTGAAAATTTTTTAATTTCATGTTCCATATATTTTCTCTAATTATATTATTATCTTTTTTTATATTATTTTATAAGGTAGATGTTAATTTACTTTCTTAACATCCAAAATCCATCGTTCTATTAACCTTCTACTTTCTTGATCTGTACCAAATTTCATAAAATCAATATTCACCAGTTTTAATTTACCAGCCGGTAGGAAACCTGGTGCAGGTTCTGCATGGATATTGGTTGGAAGTTGGTAAGAGTCTGATTCTTTCCATGGAATTTCTTGTGCTTCTTTGCTTAGCACGAAATCCATAAATAGCTTGGCATTATCAAGGTTTCTAGCTCCTTTAATGATGCTTGCCCCGCCTAAAGAATAGCCTACTCCTTCGCATGGTAAAATGCCTTCAACTGGCGCACCATTTTTCTTTTCACGCGGATAAACCAACATAAAACCTAAATCAATCGCTACAGTACCGTTAGCCAAATAGTTGCTCGCAAGACCTGTTTTGGTATGTTGCATGAGATTGGGTTCTAGTTTTTTCAGATAGTCAAAGGCTTTTTCTTCTCCCCATAATGTGGAAAAGGTGCTGATAAGGGAATAGCCCGTGCCTGATACACGCGGATCAGGATATTGAATTTGTCCTTTATATTCAGGTTTGATGAGATCCGCATAGCATTGTGGTGCAGGAATATTCAATTCTTTTAATTTTTTAGTATTTACCCCAATGCCAAGTTCCATTAAGTAAATCACAGAGGTGAAATTGCCACGTTGGTCCATCAGAGATTTAAATTGTGGCATGATATCTTTTTGTAATGGGGAACGATAGGATTCAAGTAAGCCTAATTCAGCCGCTTGGAGATGAGGTTCAATGGTGCCACCAAACCAGAAATCAGCTTGAGGGTTTTCTTTTTCAGCTTTAATTTTGCCCAATATGATTCCTGTACTATTACGTACAAATTGTGCATCTACATTGTATTTTTTACTAAAGGCTTGCGTGACTTTTTCGCATACTACATTTTGTACACTACAATATACGGTGAGTTTGCCTTCAGCCTGTGCGTGAGAAGTGTACGTGAGGGCGGTTAGGGCTGAAAGTGCGGTTAATTTTAATGTGGTTTTTATTGACATTATGTCTCCTTTTTCTTCGTCAATATATAGTAATTATTTGATATTGCTAATATAAGCGGGCGGAGGAAATTTGTAAATATTGGGATTGTTTAAACGCATAATTCCCACTATAATCCCCTGTAAATTTAACCAGATTAAAATAAGAGCAATGGATATTTCAGAATTACTTGATGGCTTGAATGATAAACAACGTGAAGCAGTGGCAGCACCACTTGGCAATTACCTTGTGCTTGCGGGGGCTGGAAGTGGTAAAACTCGCGTCTTGACTCATCGTATTGCTTGGTTGATTGCCGTAGAAAATATTTCTGAAGGCAGCATTATGGCGGTAACCTTTACCAATAAAGCCGCTGCTGAGATGCGTCATCGTATTCAAGATACCTTATCCAAACATGCTCAATCGAATCTATTTGGTATGTGGATTGGGACATTCCATAGCATTGCCCATCGATTATTACGCGCTCACCATTTAGATGTGAACTTGCCACAAGACTTCCAAATTTTGGATTCTGAAGACCAACTTCGTTTAGTAAAACGCTTGATGAAATTGCACAATTATGACGATAAAGCATTTCCGCCTAAACAAGCGTGCTGGTATATCAATAATAAAAAAGATGAAGGTTTAAGACCGCAAGATATCAATGATTTTGGTGATCGTCAGGAAAAAGAGTGGATTAAGATCTACCAAATTTATCAAGATACTTGCGATCGTGCGGGCTTGGTGGATTTTGCTGAATTGTTAATTCGTGCGTATGAATTATTTGCTAAAAAGCCGGTAATTTTGCAGCGCTATCAACAACGTTTCCAGCATATTTTGGTCGACGAGTTCCAAGATACCAATAAAATCCAATATGCGTGGATCAAAATTCTTGCCGGCAATACGGGCAAAGTGATGATTGTGGGCGATGATGACCAATCCATTTATGGTTGGCGCGGTGCACAAGTCGAAAATATTCAAAAATTCTTAAAAGATTTCAACGCTGAAACTATCCGTTTGGAACAAAATTATCGTTCTACCGGCAATATTTTGAAAAGTGCCAACCAACTTATTTCGAATAATAGTGATCGCCTCGGTAAGAATTTATGGACCGACGGTGAAATGGGTGAGCCAGTAGGTATTTATGCAGCATTTAATGAATTAGATGAGGCAAAATTTGTGGCGTCTCAAATCCAAAATTGGGTAGATGACGGTGGAAAATTAGATGATTGTGCTGTTTTATATCGTAGTAATAGTCAATCTCGTGTCATTGAAGAAGCCTTGATTCGTTGTCAAATTCCTTATCGTATTTACGGTGGAATGCGATTCTTTGAACGCCAAGAAATTAAAGATGCGTTGGCATATTTACGTTTAATTAATAATCGTCAAGATGATGCCGCGTTTGAACGTGTGATTAATACGCCTACGCGTGGTATTGGTGATCGTACTTTAGATGTGTTACGAAATTTAACCCGTGAACGTCAAATAACCTTATGGCAAGCAGTGCAAGTGGCCACACAAGAAAATATGCTAACGGGACGCGCTTCAACCGCATTGCTTCGTTTCCAAGAGTTGATTAATTCTTTACAGGTGGATACAGCCGAAATGCCACTGTTTGCACAAACTGATTTCGTGATTAAACATTCTGGCTTATACGATATGTATAAACAGGAAAAAGGCGAGAAAGGTGAAGTACGTATTGAAAACTTAGAAGAATTGGTGACGGCAACCCGAGAATTTATCAAACCTGATGAAGCAGAGGATATGACCGATCTTACCGCCTTTTTAACTCATGCTTCTTTAGAAGCGGGAGAAGAGCAGGCTTCACCGCATCAATCTTGTGTGGAAATGATGACCTTACACTCAGCAAAAGGCTTGGAATTTCCGCGCGTATTTATGGTGGGGGTAGAAGAGGGCGTATTCCCAAGTTTCCGTTCATTTGAAGAGCCTGGTCGTTTGGAGGAAGAACGCCGTCTTGCTTATGTGGGCATTACACGTGCTAAGCAAAAACTGACCATTTGTTATGCAGAAAGTCGTCGTGTTTATACGAAAGAAGAACGCCATTTACCTTCGCGTTTTATTACCGAATTGCCATCAGAATGCATTCAAGAAATCCGCTTGCGTGGAACGGTGACTCGAGCATTAAACCAAGCGAAAGTGGGAAGTTCAAGTGCAAGCTTGCCTGAGAACGAATGGAAAATGGGACAAAAAGTGAAACATGAAAAGTTTGGTTTTGGCACAGTGATAAACGTTGAAGGCTCAGATAATAACACTCGTTTACAAATCGCTTTCCAAGCTCAAGGTATTAAGTGGTTGATTGCGCATTTGGCAAAATTAGAAAAAGTGCGGTAGAATCGGGAGGATTTTATTGCAGCGGGCATGAATATTGATGTTTGTGCTCAAGGTGCCAAGTGCGAAAGCATTCGAAGAAATGACTGCACTTTTATCATGTGGGAAGTAGATGTTTAAATTTATTTTAAAACGTATTTTAATGGTGATTCCTACCTTTATCGCCATTACTTTTGTGACTTTTGCGCTCATTCATTTTATTCCAGGCGATCCTGTGGAGATTATGATGGGAGAGCGAGGTTTAACGCCAGAAGTTCATCAACAAATGATGAAGCAACTTGGTCTCGATTTACCGTTGTATCAGCAATATTTCAATTATATTGGTAATGTAATACAAGGCGATTTCGGTGAATCATTCCGCACCCAACAACCTGTCCTGAGAGAGTTTTTCACACTTTTTCCTGCTACCTTTGAATTGGCTTTCTTTGCACTATTTTGGTCGTTAATTGCCGGCATTACGCTAGGAACAATAGCGGCCGTCAAGAAAGATAGCTGGATTTCTCATACCGTGACAGCTATGTCATTAACGGGTTATTCCATGCCAATTTTCTGGTGGGGATTAATTTTGATCTTATATGTTTCACCTTGGTTAGACTTACCACAAGGGGGGCGTTTAGAAGATAGCTTCTGGATCGATACACCAACGGGTTTTATGTTAATCGATACTTGGCTTTCAGGCGTACCAGGCGCTTTCTGGAATGCAATTAAGTCATTGATTCTACCGGCTATTGTGTTAGGTACCATTCCGCTTGCGGTGATTACTCGAATGACACGTTCTTCGATGTTGGAAGTGTTAGGTGAAGATTATATTCGTACCGCAAAGGCAAAAGGCTTAAGTTATACCCGAATTGTGATTGTCCATGCGCTACGTAATGCGCTTATCCCTGTTGTGACAGTGGTGGGCTTGATTGTAGGACAGCTATTATCCGGTGCGGTTTTAACCGAAACAATTTTCTCATGGCCGGGTATTGGTAAATGGATTATTGATGCGATTTCCAATCGTGATTATCCTGTCTTACAAGGCGCCGTGTTGATTATCGCTACAATTATTATTGTGGTGAATTTGACGATCGATTTACTTTATGGCGTGGTAAACCCACGCATTCGCCATCAATAAGGAGCCTTATTAATGACGGAACAAACTTTATCTATTGAAACGATTGCGCCTCGCACACCGTTGCAGGAGTTTTGGTTTTATTTCAAACAAAATAGAGGGGCAGTGATTGGGCTCACTTTTATTCTTGCTGTAGCATTAATCAGTATTTTTGCCCCTTGGATAGCACCTTTTGATCCTATTGAACAAAATCGTTCAGCTTTATTGTTACCGCCAGCTTGGTATGAAGGCGGCAATTCCGCTTATCTACTGGGTACAGATGACATTGGTCGAGATATTCTTTCTCGCATTATTTATGGTACGCGCATTTCTGTTTTTGCAGGTTTCATTATTGTCATTCTATCTTGCATTTTAGGAACGAGTCTTGGCTTACTTGCTGGCTATTATGGCGGGGCATTAGATACATTAATTGTTCGTTTTATTGACATTATGTTGGCTATCCCAAACTTGCTTTTAACCATTGTGGTGGTGTCAATTTTAGAGCCATCTTTAACCAATGCGACGTTGGCGATTGCCGTGGTTTCGATTCCAAGTTATGTGCGTTTAACACGTGCAGCGGTATTAAATGAGAAAAACAGAGATTATGTCACCTCTTCACGTGTAGCTGGAGCAAGCGTATTACGCTTGATGTTTATTGTGATTTTGCCGAATTGCCTTGCACCGCTTATCGTACAAATGACAATGGGGATTTCTAATGCAATTTTAGAATTAGCGACTTTAGGTTTCTTAGGTATTGGGGCAAAACCACCAACACCGGAATTAGGGACGATGTTATCTGAATCACGTAGCTTTATGCAGGCGGCAAACTGGTTGGTTACCATTCCTGGTTTAGTGATTTTATCGCTTGTTTTAGCATTTAACTTAATGGGTGACGGGTTGCGTGATGCACTCGATCCAAAATTAAAACAATAGGGGGCAGAATGGCATTATTAGATGTAAAAGAGCTTTCTGTTCACTTTGGTGATGAAAAAACACCTTTTAAAGCGGTCGATCGCATTAGCTACCAAGTTAATCAAGGTGAAGTCTTAGGCATTGTTGGCGAGTCTGGCTCGGGGAAATCCGTGAGTTCCCTTGCCGTGATGGGCTTAATTGATTTTCCAGGGCGTGTATCAGCGAAAGGCTTATCGTTTGAAGGAAAAGATCTTTTAAGTTTAGCACCAAAAGAAAAGCAAGAATTGATTGGCGCAGATATTGCCATGATCTTCCAAGACCCGATGACAAGCTTAAATCCCGCTTATACGGTAGGTTTCCAAATTATGGAAGCCATCAAAGCGCATCAAGGCGGCAGCAAAAAAGAACGCCGTGAGCGCACCTTAGAGCTATTACGCTTAGTGGGTATTCCTGATCCTGAATCACGTATTGATGTTTATCCGCATCAGCTTTCTGGCGGGATGAGCCAACGCGTTATGATTGCTATGGCGATTGCATGTAAACCGAGATTGCTCATTGCTGATGAACCAACCACCGCACTGGATGTGACCATTCAAGCTCAAATTGTAGATTTGTTGCTTGAGTTACAGCAAAAAGAATGTATGTCGTTGATTCTGATCACGCACGATCTTGCGTTAGTTGCAGAAGCGGCACATCGTATTATTGTGATGTATGCAGGACAAGTAGTGGAAGAAGGACGAGCAGAAGATATTTTCCGTGAACCCAAACATCCTTATACTCAAGCGTTATTGCGTTCTTTACCGGAGTTTGCAGAAGGTAAATCTCGTTTGCAATCTTTACCCGGTGTGGTGCCAGGTAAATACGATCGCCCACAAGGTTGTTTGTTAAATCCACGCTGTCCGTATGCGACCGATCTTTGTCGGCGTGTGGAACCTGAATTACGTCAAGTAGGAAATAGACAGGTTAAATGTCACACCCCATTAAATGCCCAAGGAGAACCAAGCAATGTCTAATGTCGCACAAGAAAATGCACCATTGCTCAATGCCATTGGGTTGAAGAAATATTATCCTGTGAAAAAAGGGATGTTTGCAAAAATACAGCAAGTGAAAGCATTAGATGGCGTGTCTTTTTCCTTAGAACGTGGCAAAACCCTTGCTGTAGTAGGTGAGTCTGGTTGTGGTAAATCAACACTAGGTCGTCTTTTAACGATGATAGAAGAACCAACAGAAGGTGAGTTATATTACAACGGGCAAAACTTCTTAGTGAATGATCACGAAACGAAAGCATTGCGTCGTCAGAAAATCCAAATTGTGTTTCAAAACCCTTATGCCTCACTGAATCCGCGTAAGAAAATCGGCACAATTTTGGAAGAACCATTAGTCATTAATACCAATCTATCGGCAAAAGAGCGTAAAGAAAAAGTATTGTCCATGATGGCGAAAGTGGGATTGCGTGCTGAGTTTTATGATCGCTATCCACATATGTTTTCGGGTGGACAGCGTCAACGTATCGCAATTGCTCGTGGTTTAATGCTTGAACCTGACGTGGTTGTGGCGGATGAACCCGTTTCAGCTTTAGACGTATCTGTTCGTGCACAAGTGCTGAATTTGATGATGGATTTGCAAGCTGAGCTAGGTTTATCTTATGTCTTTATTTCCCATGATCTTTCGGTGGTTGAGCATATTGCTGATGAAGTGATGGTGATGTACTTAGGACGCTGTGTTGAAATGGGCACAAAAGACCAGATCTTTAATAATCCTCAGCATCCTTATACACAAGCGTTACTTTCGGCTACGCCAAGATTATCGCCTGAATTACGTCGTCAGCGGATTAAATTAAAGGGCGAATTACCAAGCCCGATTAATCCACCAAAAGGTTGTGCATTTAATCCGCGTTGTTGGAAAGCGACCGATAAATGTCGAAATGAGCAACCGAAATTGGAAAAATATCCTGATGGTAAGTTAATCGCTTGTTTCCATCTCGATTAGAAAAAGAAAATGACCGCACTTGTTGATTAAGTGCGGTCATTTTTTAGACGTTTTGAGCGCGATAGCGGAAATTGAAGAAGACAAAGATACCGAGTGCAATCATCGCTAATGCTGCCCCCATAAAGCCAATATATTCAAGACCGACATGACGAGCGATTTGGTTACCAAACAGAGCACCTGCACCGATACCCGCATTGAAAATACCGGAATAAATGGCACTTGCTACATCCGTTGCATCAGGAGCAAGTTGTAGTACACGCATTTGTAAGGCAAGTCCGATACAAGAGATGCCAATACCCCAAATAAAGGCAAGGGAAAACATCGTGACTGTATAACTTGCAGAAACAAGCATAAAGGCTAAAGAGACTGCCAATAAAATCATTGCCGTACTGATAAATTGGGTTGGACCAAAACGGTATAAGCGGTTAAAGATCACACTTGCGGTAATGCCAGAAACCCCAAATACCAACAAAATTATTGTCGCAAGATTTGGATCGAGTTCGCCGATTTGAACCATAAAGGGTTCAATGTAGGTATAAGCGGTAAAGTGCGCAGAAACAATGATTACCGTTGTGGCATAAAGCCCAATCAGTAATGGACGTTTTGCTAAAATTGGCAGACTAGATAACGAGCCTGCATTTTTACTTGGTAGATTTGGCAATAAACGCATAATGAATACCATCACAACCAAAGCTAATGCGGCAATTATGGCAAAAGTAATACGCCAGCCAACTAATTGGCCAACCAAACGGCCTAATGGCAAGCCTAAAATAGTTGCAAGGGATGTCCCGATAGCGAGCATACCAATGGCTTGTGTTTTCTTATTCTTCGGTGCCACACGCATCACTAATGAGGCAGTAATTGCCCAGAAGAGTGAATGCGCTACCGCAATACACATACGAGCAATGAGAAGGATCCAATAATTCCACGCAATGACTGAGATAATATGGCCAATAATAAAAATCACGAAAAGTTTCAGCAATAAGCCTTTACGTTCCATCTCGCCTGTCGCGAGCATGGCGGGTAAAGACATTATCATGACCGTCCAAGCATAAACGGTCATCATTAACCCCACATCGGAGCTTTGCATATCAAAACTTTGTCCGATGTCAGTGAGTAACGCAACTGGCACAAATTCCGTGGTGTTAAAAATAAAAGCGGCGCAAGCCATGATGACTACGCGCCAATATTGGGTTCTTTCAGCTTTCAGATAAAATGACATTATTTTAATTTCTCTTTAATTAATTCTTTCAATTGATGACGAAAGTTTTGGTCAATATTCACCTTATACTGTGGTGAGTAGCAACTATCGAAAAAGCGAATAGGCAATGCTAGCTTTTTGTATTTTTCGTTAGTGGATCTTAAGGTTAAATTGACATCACATTGTACATTATCTAAATCAATGGCTCCAGAACCTTCAGCTAAAAGTGCAGTTGTTTTTAAGTTTATTTTATCGACTTTAAGCAAATGATTTTCGAATGAAAGGCTTGATTCAAAACGCTCATAAGGCGTGTTCATATTTCTACTCGCGGTTAAATCACTGTTGTAATTAATCGGTAAATACTGTGCTGCCATATCCAGTAGGTTCAGTCCTAAAAGCTCACCATCACGTGCATTAAAATCAAATTTCCCTTGAGCTAATTCTGAATTTGCAAAAGCTAATTGAACATTAAAATCACTTGTGCCCGTCATGGTTTGAGGAAAATTAAGTAACGCTAACAACTGTGTTAACGGGAAATTTTTACCAGAAAAATTGACCGCACTTTTTTGCAGATAGCTACTAAATTTGAGTATGGTAAGACAATTCGTGGTGCATGTTGGTCGAATGTAACCAATGGCAAGTTTCTGTGGTTTCGTTAAATCAGCATGAATTTCAATATAGCCTAATTTTTGCTGATTGAATTGCACGTCATCAAATTGAATAAGTGATTCACCTTCCTGACGAAGGGCGATATTTCCTTTGTTAAAAAGAAAATCAAAGGTTGCGGTGTTGCCATAAATAGGTTTTTCAAGGTTCACCCAAATATGGTTGCTACCATTAAAAGTAAGATCTTTTTTTAAAAATTGTTTGAGTGTAAAATCTGAAAATACCATGCGGATATTGGCTGAATTCAATGCATTTTCGGTAAAGCGAGCTTGCTGAATTTGAATTTCATCAATCGTTGGATTCCCAAAAACGAGTGAAATAAAAGGTAATTTTCCTTCAATTTTTTGTGCAGAAATCGCGTGATATTTAACCTTTTCTAAGGAAATAACAGGCTGTGGAAAGAGGCTAATACTTACCGTTTCAAGTTGAATATCTCGTTTCGTCAGTTGTTCGGTCAAAAGACTCTTAGCTTGTTGAAGTTGAATATAGAAAAAAGCAAAGATCGCAAACAGCACGATCAACAGGCTAATTGCGATCTTTTTCATAGATTAATCCTCATTAATTCGGCTCGCTACCGCATTTTGTTGATGTTTGTATTTCGCATCTTTACGGCTGGTATAAGGACGTGCAGCAGGGCCACTTAACACTTCAAAACTTAAAGCACCAATCACCATATTTGGACGTAATGCCAAAGGTAATTTGCCTGAGTTATAAAACTCTAACACAATTTTACCTTCCCAACCTGGATCAATACGATGAGCGGTCACGTGCACCATTAAACCTAAACGAGCAAGTGAAGAGCGACCATCTAACCAACCGATAATATTGGCAGGGAGTTTCACTGACTCCAATGTGGTTGCTAACGCCAACATACCAGGGTGTAAGAAGAAGGCTTCATCATCACCGATAATAATTTCGTCACTCATCACTGATTCAAGTTGAGCAGAGACTTCTTCTTTCGGTCCACTTAAATCAATATAAGGCGCGGAATGTTCACGAAATACGCGAAATGAATTGCCTAAACGCACATCAATGGTCGCACCATTGATTTTGTCATTTTCAGGACGAGGCGTTAAAGAAATAATGCCATCATCTAGATAGCGTTCGATATCGGTATCGCAAAGACGCATGATTTTTCCTATTTTTGGTTTAACAAATGAAGAATTTGAGCTTTTAACATATTGATCGCAATACGGTTTTTACCACCACGAGGAATCACGATATCCGCATATTGTTTTGATGGTTCGATAAATTGCATGAACATTGGGCGCACAGTTGCACGGTATTGCTCAATCACAGATTGTAGTGAACGACCACGTTCTTCCATATCACGTTGTAAACGACGGATAAAACAAATGTCTAATGGTGTATCCACGAAGACTGAAATATCGGCTAATTGGCGAACTCGCTCATCAGTAAGCAATAAGATCCCTTCTAAAATTACAATTTTTTTCGGTGTGAAGTGCTTGGTTTCGCCTGTTCGGGTGTGATCAACATAACTGTAGACAGGAATATCAACGGCAGTTCCGTTTTTTAAGTCTTTTAAGTGTTGTATGAGTAAATCTCTGTCCATTGAACTTGGATGGTCATAGTTGGTTTTTACTCGCTCACTCATCTCTAAATGGCTTTGATCTTTATAGTAGCTATCTTCAGCAATAATCCCAATTTCTTCACAACCTAAGTCGTTGCAAAGTTCTTTATGAACGGTGGAAGCAATGGAGCTTTTGCCTGAAGCGGATGCCCCCGTGATAGCGATGATAATACAAGATGAGTCTGACATAGAACGTCCTCAAAAACGGAAGGTAAAAATTACAAAGATTATAAAGAAAAATCAGTTTAAATTCATCTTTCTTTTTTATTTAAATTTTTTAAATTTGTGAAGTAGTTCACGGAATTTTTTTTCGTTTTCGCTTACGATGTGCTCGTTTTTATTATTTCATCAGTGTTATTTATGAGGAGTGTACGATGAAAATGAATAAAATTTCTCTCTCCATTTCAACCGCACTTTTAGCTGCAGGCTTCATGACATCATCAGCTGTTAATGCTCAAGGGCGTTTAGTGGTGTATTGTAGTGCGACCAATATTCTTTGTGAAACGACAACAAAAGCCTTTGGCGAAAAATATGATGTGAAAACCTCATTTATTCGCAACGGTTCAGGCAGTACGTTTGCAAAAGTTGAAGCGGAAAAAAATAACCCACAAGCAGACGTTTGGTTTGGTGGTACATTCGACCCTCAAGCACAAGCAGCAGAGTTGGGTTTAATCGAACCTTATAAATCTAAACACATTGATGAAATTGTTGAACGTTTCCGTGATCCAGCGAAAACCAAAGGACATTATGTATCCGCTATTTACATGGGTATCTTAGGTTTTGGTGTGAATACCGAGCGTTTAGCAAAATTAGGTATTAAAGAAGTACCAAAATGCTGGAAAGATTTAACCGATCCTCGCTTAAAAGGCGAAGTGCAAATTGCTGACCCACAAAGTGCTGGTACAGCATACACTGCGTTGGCTACTTTCGTTCAACTTTGGGGCGAAGAAAAAGCCTTTGATTTCTTAAAAGCGTTACATCCAAACGTATCTCAATATACTAAATCAGGTGTCACTCCGTCTCGTAATGCAGCACGTGGTGAAACTGCGGTAGGTATCGGCTTCTTACACGATTACGCACTTGAAAAACGTCAAGGTGCGCCGTTGGAATTAGTGGTGCCTTGTGAAGGTACTGGTTACGAGTTAGGTGGCGTAAGTATCTTAAAAGGTGCGCGTAACATCGATAACGCAAAATTATTCGTGGATTGGGCATTATCTAAAGAAGGTCAAGAGTTAGCATGGAAACAAGGTGATTCTTTACAAATCTTAACCAACACCACAGCGGAACAATCGCCAACCGCGTTTGATCCAAGTAAACTTAATCTGATCAATTATGACTTTGAAAAATACGGTGCAACCGAACAACGCAAAGCCTTAATTGAAAAATGGGTTCAAGACGTTAAATTAGCGAAATAATGTTTAAAGTGCGGTTAAAAACAGAGAAATTTTGACCGCACTTTGCATTTTAAATCCACAAGATGGGTTACTACGATGAGTGCCAACTCATCTTATTTCTATAAAGACACAGGAGTGAACCAATGAAAATGTCTAACGTTGCTTTAGCACTTTCTGGTGTTGTATTTGGTGGCGTGTTACTGAGCTCTCACGCATCAGCAGCAGAAGGCCGTTTAGTTGTTTATTGTAGTGCACAAAATACGATGTGCGAGCAAGAAACCATGGCTTTTGAGAAAAAATATGGTATCAAAACCAGTTTTATCCGTGGTGGCACAGGCACAATTTTAGCCAAAATTGATGCTGAGAAAGACAACCCTCAAGGAGATGTGTGGTATGGCGGCACGCTTGATCCTCATTCTCAAGCGGGTGAAATGGGCTTACTTGAAGCGTATAAGTCACCAAATCTCGCTCAAATTCCTGAGCAGTTTAGAGATCCCGCTAAAATTAAGGGCAACTATTCCTCCGCGATTTATCTCGGTGTATTAGGCTTTGGTATCAATCCAGAACGTTTGAAAAAACTCAATTTACCGACACCAAAATGTTGGAAAGATCTAGCTGATCCTGCTTATCGTAATGAGATCCAAGCAGCCGATCCACAAAGTTCTGGAACAGGTTATACTCAGTTAGCGACCTATATCCAACTTTGGGGTGAAGATGAAGCGTTCAAATATCTCAAAGAACTCAATAAAAACGTTTCCCAATATACTAAATCCGGTAACACGGCAACCCGTAATACAGCACGTGGTGAAACCGCAATCGGAATTGGTTTTTTACATGAATATTCTTTAGAGAAAGCCAAAGGTGCACCAGTGGAATTAGTTGTACCTTGCGAAGGTACAGGCTATGAAATTGGTGGCGTGAGCATTATTAAAGGTGCAAGAAACCTTGAAAATGCGAAATTATTTGTGGATTGGGCGTTATCAAAAGAAGCGCAAGAGTTAACCTGGAAAAAAGGGGAAGCGTATTCTATTTTAACCAATAGTACCGCTGAGCAATCTCCTTATGCACTCGATTTTAAATCCATCAATTTAATTAATTATGATTTTGACAAATACGGCTCAAGTGATTTACGTAAACGTTTGATTACAAAATGGGTTGATGATGTTAAATTAGCAAAATAATGATGTATACATAGCGAAATAATAGCTATTATATTATTTCGCTTTTTTCTTTTATGCGAGGTTGTATGAACGCAAATAAACTTCCTATTATCCAATCTGCTAACTTTTGGATAATTCTTGCTGTAATTGCATTTCTTCTTCTGCCTTCCCACGCTTTAGATTATGGCTTGTTTGAAAGTACAAGTGATGAATACCTCGGTGCAATGGGTTGGTCTTCGTTAAATATTACGGCATTATGGTTTTTACCGGTTATTTTATACGGATTGATGCCACTTCTTAAATTACCGAAGGATACGCAAGCAAAAGCTGAGCTGTATCTTATTGCTGCGGCGACGTTGTTTATCTTTGTCAGTGCGACAATTTATAAAGTCAGCATGGGTTATTCTGTGATTGTATTAATCGCGAGTTTAACCGCATTGGCGACATTTTCCTTCGCCAAATTAAAAGTGATGCAAGGGGATAAATTTATTATTGCCTCTTTACTTTGCATTATCTTATTAATTTTCTTCTTCATCGTTTATCCAACATTGGCCATCTTTGTTTCAATGTTCTATGACGGTGATACCTTTGCACCGCAACAAGTGATGCGAATTCTAACTCAAAGCTATATTGTTCGAGTTATTAGCAACTCGTTATTTTTATCTGGCTTTGTGGGTATCGTATCAACAATTTTCGGTTTAGCTTTTGCACTTTATACCACCCGTATTGCACGTAGAACAGCATTTATTGGTAAAATTTTCTCTATTTTACCAATCGTTACACCGCCATTCGTTGTGGGTTTAGGGGTAACATTAATGCTAGGTCGTTCTGGTTATGTGACTGAGTTCTTAGCTTCAACATTTGGATTTGAGAACCACAACTGGTTATACGGCTTTAACGGAATTGCCATTGCGCAGATTCTTGCTTTTGCGCCGATTTCATTCATGATTTTAGATGGGGCATTAAAATCGGTTCACCCATCAATTGAAGAAGCGTCTTACACCTTACGTGCAAATCGTTACCAAACATTCTTTAATATCATTTTCCCATTATTGCGTCCGGCATTGGCAAACTCATTCTTAATCGTGTTTATCCAATCCTTAGCGGACTTTAGTAACCCGTTAGTATTGGGCGGTAGCTTTGACGTCATCGCGACACAAATCTACTTCTATATCGCAGGCTCACAATTAGATTACGCGTCAGCAAGTACTTTAGGTTCGATGCTTTTAATCTTCTCATTAGCCGTATTTATCATCCAATATATTTGGATTGGTAACCGCTCTTATGTGACCGTTTCGGGGAAATCCTATCGTGGTGACGTGCAAGATTTACCAACCGGCTTAAAATATACCATCATCGGTATGCTTGGTTTCTGGGTACTCTTTAACTTAGCGTTATACGGCAGTATTTTCTACGGTAGTTTCACCGTAAACTGGGGCGTAGATTACACCTTAACCTTGAAAAACTATGCAATGTTATTCGGACAAGGCTTAAGCGATGGGGCATGGCCATCATTGATTAATACCTTAATCTACGCAGGAATTGCCGCACCATTGACCGCACTTTTCGGTTTATTAATTGCGTATATTGTGGTGCGTAAAGATTTCCAAGGTAAAAAATCTCTTGAGTTCTTAACCATGCTTTGTTTTGCGGTACCAGGAACCGTTGCAGGGGTATCTTATATTTTAGCCTTTAACAATGCGCCACTTTATATTACGGGTACTAGCATTATCGTGATCATCTCAATGGTAATGCGTGATTTACCAATCGGTATGCGTGCAGCCATTGCAGGTCTTGGTCAATTAGATAAATCACTTGATGAAGCGTCTCTTTCTTTAAAAGGTAGCTCATGGAAAACCTTGTGGTTTATCGTTTTACCATTGTTAAAACCAGCGTTACTTTCTGCATTGGTCACCAGCTTCGTTCGTGCGATGACTACCGTGAGTGCGATCATCTTTTTAGTTACTGCTGATACACGCGTAGCAACAGCCTATATTTTAAACCGTGTAGAAGATGGTGAATATGGTGTTGCTATCGCATACGGTTCGATTTTAATAATCGTGATGATGGCTATTATTTTATTCTTTGACTGGATTGTGGGTGATACCCGAATTTCCCGTTCTAAAGCGAAAAAAATGAATTAACTCGTTAAGTTGTAGGTAAATATTATGAGTAGTAATGATTTCTTAGTATTAAAAAATATCACCAAATCTTTTGGTAAATCCACAGTCATTGATAATTTAGATTTAACCATTAAACGTGGCACCATGGTGACCTTATTAGGTCCATCTGGTTGTGGTAAAACCACCGTGTTACGTTTAGTGGCAGGTTTAGAAAACCCAACTTCAGGTCAAATTTTTATTGATGGTGAAGATGTAACCAAATCATCTATTCAAAATCGTGATATTTGTATCGTATTCCAATCTTATGCATTATTCCCGCATATGAGCATTGGTGATAACGTAGGCTATGGTTTGCGTATGCAAGGCGTGGGCAAAGAAGAACGCGCTAAACGTGTAAAAGAAGCCTTAGAGTTAGTTGATTTAGCAGGTTTTGAAGATCGTTTTGTGGATCAGATTTCAGGTGGTCAACAACAACGCGTCGCTTTAGCGCGTGCGTTAGTGTTAAAACCGAAAGTATTACTTTTTGATGAACCATTAAGTAACTTAGATGCAAACTTACGTCGTTCTATGCGTGAAAAAATCCGTGAATTACAACAAAGTTTAGGTATTACCTCGCTTTATGTGACTCACGACCAAACCGAAGCATTTGCGGTATCCGATGAAGTTATCGTCATGAATAAAGGTAAAATCATGCAAAAAGCACCGGCAAAAGAGCTTTATTTGCGTCCAAACTCTTTATTCCTTGCAAACTTCATGGGGGAATCGAGCATCTTTGAAGGTAAATTGGAAAATAACACCATTGACGTAAATGGCTACAAATTACCATTAAGCAATGCGGCACAATTCAATTTACCAGATGGTGAATGCTTAGTAGGCGTACGTCCTGAAGCAATTTACTTAAAAGCAGAAGGCGAGGCAGCACAACAATGTGAAATCAAGAGTGCAGTCTATATGGGAAATCACTGGGAAGTGGTGGCAATTTGGGCAGGCAAAGAATTGCTCATTAACACCAAACCAGAAGACTTCAATGCTGATCTCAAACAAGCTTATGTGAACTTCTCTGAACAAGGTATTTTCTTGTTGAAGAAAGAGAAATAATATCAATTTAAGGGCGTATGGAAGCATACGCCTTTTCTTTTAAAATCCTTTCAAAATTGACCGCACTTTTCCGCTCATTTTACTTTATCTAACAGAGCTGTATAATGTCTCGCTTTTGAATATAAACGATAGAAGGGGGAAAGCTCATGATTAAAACCGATACCTTACCGCAATTTTTGCGTAATAAAGTCGAGGAAAACGATGCCTTTGGTCTTGTGGAAGGGCTGTGTCAATTATTACGTAGTAGCCCTACAGAAAAAATTTCTCCAACCTTGCATTTGTTTAAGTTTATCTTAAAGAACGATAAAGAATTAGGCTGTTCTGTTTCGAAATTATTATGTGATTGGTTATGTGGTTTACGTCTTTACCCATTGTTTATTAGTAGTGGTATTCTTACGCGTGGTGGTTTTGGGCAAGAAATGAAAACGCGTATTTATGAGCGTTTTAACCCCTCTTTTAAAGATATTAATGATTTACGTGATATTTTTTATTTATTGTTTAGCGATAAAAATGATGCGCGCTGGATTGATGCTGTACCCTTAAAAACATGGCGAGGCGTATTTGGCGTTTTAACCCGTTATACAGAACAAAAAGATCGGGAACGTTTAAAAAATCATATTGAAAGTGAAGGGCTATTTGCCATAGAGATGCTTTCAATTTGGATTGCAGCTGAAGATATGGATCCTGAGCTGATGCGAATGGAACCCTCTCTGTTGAATGCTGATTCACCTTTTGTGGCATTGCACCATGAAGTGCTGAATTGGTTACAGGCGCGCCGCCAATCAACCGTTTTTGATGATAGCCATTTGCAGGTAATGTTTAGCCAATGTAAAAAATTGGTTGAGCGTTTGCAAAAACGTGGGGCAGTGGTGGGCTCTTCCTTAAATACCGCGTATTTATTGGAGCGTCTTTCTCAGACCTTAGAACGATTAGAAACCTTGATGGCGATTTTTGTTTCAAATCGCTATTTACCGCGTCGAATCTTATTATTAACCGGTTGTTTTGCCCGTGCAGCAGCAGAACGACATAGTATTTCGCGACTATGGAAACAAAGCTCAGGATTAATGGCTCGTAGTGTTACGCAGAATGCCGGCGATCATGGTGAGCATTACATTACTCGAGATAAAAAAGAGTATTGGGCAATGTTTTATTCTGCCGCGGGTGGTGGTGTATTAATTGCACTGATGGCATTATTTAAAACCTATCTAGGTAGCATCATTGATGACAAAGTCTGGAAAGGGATTGCAGAAGGCTTAAATTACGGCTTAGGTTTCATGGTGATCTTTATGTTGCATTTCACAGTTGCAACTAAACAGCCAGCCATGACAGCCGCTCGCTTTGCTGAGGCTGTTGAGAAAACGCCTCAAGGTAAAACCGTCAATGTGAAATTAGCCCAATTATTAGTGGATGTATTTCGTTCTCAAAGTATTGCTGTGCTAGGTAATGTGCTCATTGCGATGGGCTTAGCCGCATTGATTGCGTTTGGCTACCAATATAAAACAGGTGAGCCGTTGATGAATGCTGATCAAATCGCGTATCAGTTGCATAGCATTGATCCTTTTGCGGGAACCTTATGGTTTGCCGCCATTGCAGGTGTATGGTTATTCTGCTCAGGGATTATTTCAGGCTATTTTGATAACCGCAGCAATTATTTGAATATGCGTATGCGTTTAACCCAACATCCGTTATTGAAAAAATTAATGTCTGAGAAGACTCGCGTGAAATTTGCTAATTATATGCATGAAAATTATGGCTCGCTTATCGGTAACCTTTGTTTTGGTATGTTGCTTGGGATTACCGGTGTGGTAGGTTACTTAACGCATCTTCCGTTAGATATTCGTCATGTGGCATTTTCATCTGCAAATGTGGGCTATATTGCCGTGAGCGGACATTTTACCTATTCATTGCTTTTACAATGTATTGCTTTTGTATTGTTGATTGGTTTAGTGAATTTAATTGTTAGTTTTTCATTAACACTTTGGGTTGCACTGCGTTCTTTGAATGCGGAAATTGATAGCTGGTGGCCAATTTGGCATGAAGTTTGCCAAATTGTGAAAAAACGACCATTAAGCTTATTTCTTCCCATTCAATTAGATAAATAATCGGCTTAAGTGCGGTCAAAAATATCAACGTTTTTGACCGCACTTTCTTTTCGACAAATTTAATTTGCGTTATCATGTAGCTCATCTAATGCTATAACTTTATGAATTATTCTAATGAAACCCACATTTCTTGAACTTCGTCACCTAAGAACCTTGCTTGCTTTAAAGGAAACAGGCAGTGTTTCAATGGCGGCAAAACGTGTTTATTTAACACAATCTGCACTTTCTCACCAAATTAAGTTAATGGAAGAGCAATTTGGTTTACCTCTGTTTGAGCGTAAAAGTAATCCATTGCGTTTTACCGCAGCAGGCGATCGTTTGATTCGTCTTGCCAATGAAATTCTTCCGAAAGTGGTTGATGCTGAACGTGAACTCGCTCGTGTAAAACACGGTGATGCAGGGCAGTTAAGAATTGCGGTGGAGTGTCATACCTGTTTCGACTGGTTAATGCCGGCGATGGATGAGTTTCGTCAGCATTGGAGCTTGGTAGAATTGGATATTGTGTCTGGTTTCCACACTGATCCGGTTGGATTGCTATTGTCTCATCGTGCAGATTGGGCGATTGTGTCTGAAGTTGAACAAAATGATGATGTTTTATTTAAGCCGTTATTTTCTTATGAAATGGTGGGAATCTGTTCTAAAGATCATCCATTAGCCAATAAAGAGGTTTGGCAGGCAGAAGATTTCGCTGAAGAAACTTGGGTAACCTATCCCGTGCCTGATGATATGTTGGATTTATATCGTCAAGTGTTGAAACCAAAAGGTATTAATCCGCCACGTCGTACAACGGAGCTAACGATCGCCTTGATTCAGTTAGTAGCGAGTCGTCGAGGCATTGCTACCGTGCCTTATTGGGCGGCATTACCTTATTTAGAAAAAGGGTATGTGGTGGCGCGTAAAATTACAGAAGAAGGGTTGTACAGTAACCTCTATGCCGCGATTCGTAAAGAAGATGCTAATTTAGCTTATATCGAAGATTTCCATCAAACAGTAAAAGCACAAAGTTTTTCGACCTTACCTGGTTTGTCTGTTTTAGAGTTGTAGTAGGTCAATATGTCAGAAGTAGTGACAGAAAATCCCATCAAAGCCGCAGCAAAAGCGGCATTTCCTTACAGCATGCCAATGCTTGCCGGCTTTTTATTTTTAGGCATAGCATACGGCATTTACATGAAAGCACTTGGATTCGGTGTTTGGTTCCCTGTGGCAATGGCAGCTCTCATTTATGCGGGATCAGTGGAATTTATTGCCGCTGCCGCCTTAGTTATGCCTTTTTCGCCTTTAAGTGTTGCGTTGGTTACGCTGATGGTCAGTGGTCGCCAAATTTTTTATGGCATTTCCATGTTAGAAAAATATGGTGCTCAACTCGGGAAAAAACGTTGGTATTTAATTAGTACCCTAGTCGATGAAAGTTTTTCCCTGAACTATATGGCGAAGATTCCCGATCATTTAGATAAAGGCTGGTATATGTTCTTTGTCAGTTTTTATCTCCATCTTTATTGGGTTGTAGGAGCCGGATTAGGTAATCTATTTGGTTCAATCATTCCTTTTGATTTAAAAGGGGTAGAGTTTGGTATGACTGCACTTTTCCTGGTGATTTTTGCTGAAAACTGGCTCAAAGAGAAATCTCATGAAAGCTCATTATTAGGTTTAGGTTTGGCTTTTGCATCGCTATTAATTGTTGGAAAAGAGCATTTTTTAGTGCCAACGCTAATAAGTATCTGGATTTTATTAACGGTACGACGTCCTAAACTTTCATCTAAATTAGAGGCACTAAAATGACATTGATGGAACAAATTATCACCATTTTGATTTGTATTGTGTGCGTGCAATTTACTCGATTATTGCCATTCTGGATTTTTCCCGCCAATCGCCCGATTCCGGAATATGTTCGTTATCTAGGTAAAGTACTACCTGCCGCGATGTTTGGGATGTTAGTGGTGTATTGTTATAAAAATGTGGATGTATTGAGTGGTTATCACGGCTTACCCGATTTCATTGCGGGTGCTTTAGTATTGGGGGTACATTTCTGGAAAAAGAATATGTTTCTTTCTATCTCGGCTGGCACAATTTTTTATATGTTTTTAGTGCAAAAAGTCTTTATCTAAGGAAATTTTGAGCGAAATAAAAATTTCTTTATATTGCAATCGGTTGCCTTTATTTCGCCTCTTTTCCTCAATTCCAAAATCTTTTATGATGCCGCCTCCAATCATTGTTGACGGAGAGATTTATGGAATTTAATTTCATCGAATTATTAGGTTATTTGGCAACATTCTTTGTGGCTGCGTCTTTTTTATTTAAATCGATTGTTCACTTGAGAGTTGTTAATGCAATTGGAGCGGTACTTTTTGTCGTTTACAGTTTGATCATCAAATCTTATCCAGTTGCGCTTCTAAACGCATTCTTAGTTTTCGTTAACTTATATCAACTTTATCGTTTGAAAAAAGAGCAGCCGGCATCAAAAGTGCTTAAATAATTGACCGCACTTTTCCACGATTTACCCCCATATTTGATATAAGGCAATCACCAGTGGCATAGTAAACATACAAAGCAGCGTCGTTACACCATAGATGGCGCTGGCTTTCTGTGGATTGTTGTTATAAATCACCGCCATTTGTGTCACAGTTGAAGCGGATGGGCTCGTGGTTGCTAAAAAGCTAATCAACACAATAATTTCCCCTTTTTCAGCCCAATGCACAAACCCAATCAGTTTTATTAATACCAATAATGCAATCGGAATAAGTAACAAGCGCAAGAGTGTGACTAAATAAATGCGTTTGGATGCTACGATGCTCCGTAAAGGAATCGCCGCAATCAGCATACCCGCAACAAGCATGGCATTTGGACCAATAAATAAGCCAATCGAAGAAAGTGTGCCATTGATAATATTTGGCAACTTAATTTGAAAAGCAAATAAAAATGCCCCCACGAGAATTGACCAAATATTGATGTTTTTGGCAATCATCTTCAAGGATAAATTTCCTTTTCCTACAATAATCAAACGGCAATGCGTCCAAAATAGAAAGGTTTGCACCACAATAAAACAGCTGGCGTAAATCACCCATTCTTTGCCAAATAACGACATCACAATCGGAATAATTAAGTTACCAGAATTGGAATAAATGGAAGTGGCATGTTCAACAGGATCAAGGTTTAATAGGCGCTTTAACAGACTGCCAATAATAATCAGAATAACCTGAAGAAACACCGCCATAAACAGTGAAAGCTGTAAACCTTGTAGAATTTCAGGCGTGTAATCAATTTGAAAGGCTTCAATCATCACTGCAGGACTGATGACATAAAGCCCAATAACGGAAAGCGTCTTGCTATCTTCAGATTTTAATAATTTTGATTTAACCAACCCATAACCAATAAGCACAATAAGTGTCAGTTCAATAATTTTAGTGCCGAGTAAAAATGCAATGTCCATAGTGAATATTGATGAGAGAAATTAGTGCTATGAAAGAAGAAAAGGGCAAATAATTTGCCCTTTAAATTGATTGATATTATTCCCACTCTATCGTTGCTGGTGGTTTTCCGCTAATGTCGTACACGACGCGGGAAATGCCATTCACTTCGTTAATGATACGATTAGACACTTTGCCTAATAAATCATAAGGTAAATGCGCCCAATGTGCGGTCATAAAGTCGATGGTTTCTACCGCACGTAGTGAGATAACCCAATCGTATTTACGGCCATCGCCCATGACGCCAACAGATTTCACAGGTAAGAATACGCTGAAGGCTTGGCTGGTTTTTTCATACCAACCGCTATTGCGCAATTCTTCGATAAAGATTGCATCCGCACGGCGTAATAAATCGCAGTATTCTTTTTTCACTTCGCCTAATACACGTACGCCTAAACCCGGACCAGGGAATGGGTGGCGGTTGATCATTTCAGCCGGTAAGCCTAATGCTAAACCGATTTTACGCACCTCGTCTTTAAATAATTCACGTAGCGGTTCAACTAAGCCGAGTTTCATATAGTCTGGTAAGCCACCTACGTTGTGGTGTGATTTAATCACATGTGCTTTACCGGTTTTGCTTGCGGCAGATTCGATCACGTCAGGGTAGATTGTACCTTGTGCCAACCATTTGACATTAGTGAGTTTTTTCGATTCATCATCGAATACATCTACGAATACTTTACCGATAATTTTACGTTTCGCTTCAGGATCCGATACACCTGCAAGTTCACCTAAGAAACGACTTTCCGCATCAACACGGGTAATGTTCAAGCCGAATTTATCGCCAAACATTTCCATGACTTGATCGCCTTCGTGTAAGCGGAGTAAGCCGTTATCCACGAATACGCAGTGTAGATTTTTACCGATAGCACGATGTAAAAGTAATGCAACCACAGAAGAGTCCACACCACCAGATAAACCTAAAATCACTTCATCATCGCCCACTTGCTCTTTAATGCGAGCTACTGCATCTTCGATAATGTTTTCTGCTGTCCATTTTGTTTCGCAACCACAAATATTCACCACGAAATTCATTAATAATTCCAACCCTTTTTTAGTATGGGTCACTTCTGGGTGGAATTGTACGCCGTAGAAACGACGGCTTTCATCAGACATCGCGGCAATTGGGCAGGTTGGAGTCGTACCAGTAACTTGGAAGTTTTCAGGTAAGCGAGTTACTTTATCACCATGGCTCATCCATACATCTAATTTGCTGTCACCATCATTTAAATGAGCGAAAAGTGCGGTTGGATTATCCATTAAAACGGAAGCATAGCCGAACTCACGATGATCAGAAGTTTCAGTTAGACCACCAAGTTGCATCGCCATGGTTTGCATACCGTAACAAATACCCAATACAGGCACGCCTGCGTTAAATACATATTCAGGTGCACGCGGGCTATTTTCTTCAGTGGTACTTTCTGGACCACCAGAAAGAATAATACCATCTGGATTAAATTCACGGATTTGTTCTTCAGTCACATCCCACGCCCAAAGTTCGCAGTACACACCGATTTCACGCACACGACGTGCAATCAGTTGAGTATATTGTGAACCAAAGTCGAGGATCAGAATTTTATGGTTGTGGATGTTTGTCATTTTTTACCTTATGTTAGTTTGATGTGGTCATATTGATGTAGGTTCCACCTTGACCATCGCTGATATATTTAATTTTAAATACTTCAGTTTGATTACAGCCTTTTACTGTCCAAGTTTCATATGCTGAATCAACAGTAGATGTTTTAGGGTTGATTTTTGCATCATTGATCTGAGTATGAATTTGTTTTGGCGTACAATTATGGATTGCTCTAAAAGCCAGATTGATATTACGTTCTGTATCTGATTTTAGTAAAGAACTTGCCGTTGTTTCTCCAGTATAAGTTGGTCCGAAAAGCGCACAACTTGATATGATAAACGGAATGAGTAATGCTAGTTTTTTCATTTTAGTCCTTTTAGTTGCCTAAAATATTTCAAAAGAGCGGTTAAATAAACCGCTCTTTTATCAATTAGCCCATACGATAGTTTGGCGCTTCTTTAGTAATAGTTACATCGTGAACATGGCTTTCTTTAATACCAGCACCACTGATGCGAACGAATTCTGCTTTCGTGCGTAATTCCTCGATGGTTGCGCAGCCAGTTAAGCCCATGCAAGAACGTAAACCACCCATTTGTTGGTGGATAATTTCTTTTAAGTAACCTTTGTATGGAATACGGCCTTCGATACCTTCTGGTACGAGTTTGTCTGCCGCGTTATCTGATTGGAAGTAACGGTCTGAAGAGCCTTTCGCCATCGCACCTAATGAACCCATACCACGGTAAGATTTAAATGCACGACCTTGATAAAGTTCGATTTCACCTGGCGCTTCTTCAGTACCAGCAAACATAGAACCAACCATTACACAGCTCGCACCTGCAGCGATAGCTTTTGCAATATCACCAGAGAAACGGATACCGCCGTCAGCGATAACTGGAATACCACGATCTTTTAATGCTGCAGCGGCATCTGCGATAGCAGTGATTTGTGGAACACCTACACCAGTCACAATACGCGTTGTACAAATAGAACCTGGTCCGATACCTACTTTTACTGCACTTGCACCCGCATCAGCTAAGGCGATAGCGCCTTCAGCCGTTGCTACGTTACCCGCAACGATAGGTAAATTTGGATATTTTGCACGAGTTTCACGAACGCGTTGTAATACGCCTTCTGAGTGACCATGAGAAGAGTCGATTAACAACACATCAACACCGGCTTTCACTAATGCATCAATACGTTCTTCATTACCTGGACCCGCGCCTACAGCTGCACCTACGCGTAAACGACCAAATTCATCTTTGCATGCGTTCGGTTTTTGTTCCGCTTTTTGGAAGTCTTTAACGGTGATCATACCTTTTAATTTGAAAGCATCATCTACAACAAGCACTTTCTCTACGCGGTTTTGATGCATTAATTCTAAAATCGTTTCACGACTTGCACCTTCTTTTACGGTGACCAAGTCTTCTTTCTTCGTCATTAATTGTGAAACAGTTTTGCTTAAATCTTTTACGAAACGCGTGTCGCGGCCAGTGATGATACCAATCAAGTTATTTTCAGCATCGACAACAGGGTAGCCTGCGAAGCCGTTTTTCTTCACCATTTCAGCAAGTGCTGCAAGGGTTAAATCGGGCGAAACAGTGACAGGTTCAGATACGATACCACTTTCAAATTTTTTCACTTTACGAACACGATCCGCTTGGCGTTCGATCGTCATATTTTTGTGAATAAACCCGATACCACCTTCTTGTGCTAAAGAGATCGCTAATTTGGTTTCTGTGACAGTATCCATCGCAGCAGAAAGCATCGGAATATTTAAGCGAATTTCTTTGGTGAGTTGAGTTGAGAGGTTAGCTGTGTTCGGAAGAACAGTTGAATGAGCGGGGACGAGTAGAACGTCGTCAAAAGTCAGAGCTTCTTGTTTGATTCTAAGCATGGCAATATCTCACTGTTAAGAATTGTGTTAAAAAATATTGCGGCGGGATTATACAGATTTTTCATGTGCTTGAAAATGAATTTTTTCGCTTTTATGGTAAGATTTGCCAAGGTTTTTATAAGAAGGAATAAATATGCCATCATTATTGGATTGTTTATCGGATTGCCAACCTAAAGTGCGGTCAGATTTGATGTCGTTTTTAAATATTACGTCAAATGAATTGGCGCAAGAAATGGCATTATTGCGAGAAGCAGGATTGAATATTCGAGAAGAAAATGAGGTTTATCTGCTTGTGCCAGAAATGCCTTTGTTAAATCCGCAAACAATTTCGACCGAACTTTTTCCTTATTCCGTGCATTATCATCAAACCATTTCTTCAACAAATGAATTTATAACGAATCACATTAACCAACTAAAAAAAGGTGATTTGTGTCTCGCAGAATATCAAACTGCTGGGCGAGGACGTCGTGGTCGCCAATGGCTTTCACCGTTTGCAGGGCAGTTAATTTTCAGTTTTTATTGGACGATAGATCCTAAAAAAGCATTGGATGGATTAAGTTTGGTGATTGGTTTAGCTATTGCAGAAGCGTTAAATGCGAAAGTGAAATGGCCAAATGATATTTTGCTTTCAGGGCGAAAATTAGGTGGTATTTTGGTGGAGATCATTAATCACAAGAATGGGTTGCTTAATTTAGTGGTTGGTATTGGGATCAATGTAAAATTGCCACAATCAACCGAAATTAGTCAGCCGTATGCACAGCTAACTGAGCAGGATCTAAATATAGATCGTGAAAAGATCCTTATTAAAGTGATTCAACGTATTTATTCTCGCTTAGCTCAATTTGAAGAAAAGGGCATTGATGAGGAATTTATGCAACAATGGATAAACCATAATGAATTTTTTGGTGATGAAGTGAATGTCTTTACTGAACAAGGCGCGATTTCAGGTATAGAGCAGGGAATTGATAAACGCGGTTATTTAAAAGTCATAACCGATGAAGGTGAACGGTATTTTAATGCCGGAGAAGTTTCTTTAAGAAGGAAGTAAATAAAAAGTGCGGTCGAAATTAACCGCACTTTTATATGTATGCTAAATCACTTTCTGAATAAGCGCTGAAATGTCGTCTGCAAATTTTTCATTTTTTGCCATTTGCTCAATTTCCTCAGCAGAATATTTTTCACCGTTATACACGACAACCATACTGAGATCATTAGGTTGCAAGAAATGTGTTTCACCGAACTCAGTATAACGGGTGGCACCAATACTAATAATCGCTTTTTTCGGATAGTTTGCTTGCTCTAATAAAGAAGCAATATGATTCATCGGTCCCTCATCGGGTTGATTGTTCATTCTATCCACGATCCAATCTAATAATTGTTGATGGAAATAGCTATAACCAATCGCAGGGCTGTCAATGCCGTAAGTATTCAGTTCATCATTTCGTTTATGGAAGCAAGCTATACGATATTGATCAATTTCACTTCCTTTAACAAAGAAGGAGAGTGGAATTAGTTTGGAAGAAATACCTTTACTTGCCTCGCCCCAGTTTTTCTTTTCACAGATTTTTTTCACATTAGGTCGACGAATAGAGCAGTCATTATAAGCTGCAAAATAACGCGGGATAATTTTCTCAACTTGATTTCCTTTATAGATAAGCTCACAAATAAGTGCAATTTCAGGTTCAATTTGCAGATTATCTGCGCCTTGTGGAAAATTAATTTGATTGTGACTTAAAGGATAGGTAGAAAGAAAGCCAGCTTTTTCGCTTGGCACATAAAACGGGAAAATCGCTTTCGGTTGAATGGCATTTTCTGTTTTAACTTGAGTGAAATCAGCTGCTTCACCGGCTTGTTCTAAATGTCCCGCGAAATTGCCTGCTACACCGAAACCAATCATTTGCTCAAAATTCATAACTACCTCATTAAAATGCTTACTCTTTGGAGGTAATTTACCTTGAATATTGAACAAAGACAATTCACTTTGATGATTAAATCATCAGACAATAAAAAAATTGAATTTTTTTGTAAAAAAGCACTTGCAAAGAATTCTGAAAGTCCTATAATACGCCCCACACAACGACGCGCTGTTGTGAAGCTTTAACAAAACCAGT
>OGKJ01000060.1_pt1 | contig 45074 bp, 45 predicted proteins | sample 1572461 | NCBI WGS metagenome assembly OGKJ01 (sample SAMEA2582080, study PRJEB24529) | metagenome | biome: Human gut stool | place: China | collected 2011 | reverse complement strand
CCGCCGGTATAGTATTAAAGACAAGGTTTTCGGACCTTGTCTTTTTCTTTTGTTCGTTGAATTTTTGATGCTGAGTTACTAAAAATTACTAATTCTATAACAAATCATCTAATTTATCCGCTAATTTTTGTTGTTTACTTGGATATAAATGAGAGTAAGTATCTATTGTTGTTGTTATAGATGCATGACCTAATCTTTCTTTTACAACAAGATAATCTTCTCCTTGATTTATTAGTAGTGAAGCATGTGAATGCCTGAAGTCATGAATTCTTATTTTTTTTAGAGTATTATCTCTTTGTAATATCTTTTTATATTGCTTCTCGATTGAATCTTTAGTTATCGTAATTGGGCTATTTTGAAATATCTGTAGATCATCTAAGCAGCTTGTAAATTCTTTTAATTTTTCATGCTGTGTTTGCTTCCATTCTTCTAATGTTTCAACTAGTTTATTATTCATGATTATTCTTCGGGTTCCAGCCTTTGTCTTTGTACCACTAATATGTTCTTCACCTTTTTTGACGTATACAGATTTACTTACATGAATTGTATTTGTAGAAAACTCTATATCTTTCCACGTTAGAGCAAGAGCTTCTCCGAGTCTTAGACCAGTAAAGAATAGAACAGTGAATAGTAACTTTATATTGTATTCATCGTCGTTAAATAGTGTTAAGAAGTGCTTGAATTCTTTTACTGTCCAGAAGTTTAATTTTGCTTTTTCTATTGGCAATTTTTTTAGCAATCCTGCAGGGTGTTCCTTGTAAAATCCCTTTCTTAATCCAACATCCAAAATTTTCTTTAGTAAAATTATAATTTTATTAATAGTATTTGGACTTAGCTTCTTTTCCGAGTTTTGAGCATTTTTATTTCTTAAATGTTCTCTGAATTGATAGATATCTTCATAAGTTAATTTAGATACATCATCAACTTTTTCAAAATAGCTTTTTATATGCCTGTTATAATTGTTTTCTTGTGTATCTATATAACTTTGTTTTCTGTTGTTTATTTTGTCTTCTTCTTTTAAGAGATCATAAAGGATATCAATTGATATTTTTGAGTTGAAACTTTTTTCTTTAAGTTCTACACTTCGTAAGTATTGTTCGGCTTCCAATGCTTCTTTTTTAGTTTTAAATCCTTTTCTTACAATTCTGCGTTGTTTTAAAGATATTGGATTTATACCATTGGAAACATCGACAATCCAAGATCCGTCTCTACTTTTACGTAAAGCCATAAGTTACGCTTCTTTCTGGAGTTCAATTCCTAATAGCTCTTCAGCAACACTGGCTGGAATTGTACCAATCCGTTTGTTATCGTAGATGTTAAAACCACGATTCACTAATAGTAATTTGCCGGTATGGATAATCTTTCTTGCAGTTCCTGGAGCAAATCCAAGTTCGATAAGGTCATCTTTTGTTACAGTTTTAATCATGTGATCTCCTTTTCTAAATAGATTAAGTAAGGGGAGGATTAACTCCCCTTGTATTGTACTTATTTTTGTTTTACATCTACTAAATGGATAGCATCCGCCTTGTAATACATTGTCGTGCTAATCATAGTAGCTTGTAAATTGTCAAATGTAACTGGCACTTCATCCATTGCTTGGATATAGTCATTATCAACCAAGGCATCTGGATTGTCTACTGAGACTTGGGTTGATTTCTTTTTGAATTGTCCATCTTTGATCGTTACATTGTATTTCCAACCAATGATTTTATTGGTATTAAAACGTCTTTCGCTACCATCTCGGTTTTTGATAATTTCTCCGTTTGCATCTGCTCGGACTTCCGTTTCAAATTTTGGAATAACTTCATCCAATTCAAATTTTGTTCCAATGTTATTAAAATTCCAGTCATTTTGTGAAAGCATTTTTGCCATAGTTAATTTCTCCTTTTGATATTTTCTTTGATTGTGGGGATCAAATCCTCTCTTTTAAAGAGTATTGCCCTTTCTATTAATCCACTTGCTAAATCTGGTGGATATTCCATATTGTTGAGTGCGAGATAGTTAGATTTCTCATACTCATGCAATAAATTATTGTCGTATAGAAATTTATACGCTTTTAGAATAGCTCCTGAACCTTTATAGGTAAACCATTCTAATTTTTGTTCCAGTTCTGTTTTTGGTTTTGAAATAATGATAGAGACAGGTCTTGAGTGTCCTAAAAACTTTTCCCAAGATCTCAAAGGTTTTGAGAAGTGACTATCACTATAGAACCTCACTTTTTCTTTGAGATATCCCTTGGTAAAGTTAAGAAGGTCTATTTCTGAATGCAACCATTCTTGAATGAAGTAGTGAGCTTTTTCTTTCCTAAGTTCTAACTCAGTTCTTATCCAATTTTCTATATACCGCTTGCTGATACCGAGCTTCTCAGCTTGTTCTAAGCGCTTATCATATATTCTAAGTCTTTCATCATCATTGGGTTTTCTTAAATATAAGGTCTGACCGATTGTTTCATCTCCGTAGGTATTGTAGTAGGTGCTTTTTCCATATATAAAGCGTTTCTTCTGACAAATCTTTAGAAGCTGATTAGGAGTGAAATAGGGTGTTTCATTAAAATCATCTATTGCAATATCAATTCGTCTGATTGAAAAATGATTGTAATTGTAGTAGAGGTTGTCCAGAAACTGTCTTTCGGATAGATTATTTGGATCTAATACCATATCTCTATAGAATTCAAGTGCCTGTCCTGACATGACAAGCATGTAGGACGACTCTTTCGATCCATAGTAGATACGGATATTCCCATAATGAAGCTGGCTATCATAGTTATAGTATTTAAGGCTCCCCTTATTCTCAATAAATAGGTCAAAGTCAAGAAATAGGATATCTTCGATTATTTCTTTTGGCGAAAATTCAGTCTTATCAAACTGAATTTGAATCCAGTCAAATACAGAACGTAAATGCTCATTTTTGGCCATAGATTTTGATTCAACTTTTTGCCTAATTTTGCCACCCTTAAAATCTTCAAAACCCTTGGTAATACTGAATTTTTTCGATGGTACACCTAACTTGCAGGGGGTGGTGTTACTACACACCCTATCGGTCAAAAATGGTCCGTCCGCATCTACGCTCATTTTCGGCTTTCTGCCTCATGGCTCAGCCGAAAACTCGCTATTAGCCGAACCTATTTTTTGACCTCTTGTTAACAAACCCTAGTAAGCCGGTTTGCATCGACTCTTCAATATCTTGGATTTTCTTTTTTAGGTTGGAATTCTCAATTTTTATCAGTCGCATTTCTCGCTTAAATTCCTGTTTTAAGGCGATCAGTTCATCGTAGAGCTCATCTATTACTTGGTTTAGGGATTCATGCTCATTGTCTGCTAGACTCCCAAATACGGCTTGTATAGCCTCTTTGAGACCTATTTCAAGTTTTAGGTTAGCTAACTTTTGAAATTGTCTAAGGTCTTCGTCTGTAAAGTCATAGGTAACTGTATAACTTAATTGATGAGTTCTGGGATTTCTACTGATAGGAATTTTAATTTTTTTAAATTCCTTGCCACTTATCTCTTTAATCAGTTGGATCCAATTTTTAAGAGTAGAGGTAGAGTTCAGGCCAGAAATTTGATTGACTAACTCTTTATTGGTCATCTTTTTGTGAAACCTCCGAAATTTTCTTGTGCAACTGAAGAGTTTTCTGTGGTATAATTGTTACATAATATGTTTTGATCTTGGAACGAACGGCACATTTGTTTCAAGATTTTTTTATATTGTCGAATCTTACCTCCTTTATTAAAATTTTTAAAATCGACTACTAGTTACATACACTTTTACCTCCTTTTATGCTATAATATTCTCAATGGAATATTTAATCTTAAAATAAATATTCCTTATGGAATAATTCCATTTTATACCGTTTAGAATATTTTGTCAAGTCAAAATATACCAAATCGAATATTTAAGAGGATACAATGTTTAATAATGATTCTTTTGGAGATCGTCTTAAGGAACTGAGAAAGAGTAAGAAGTTAACTCAAGTACAGGTTTCTGAGATGATTGGTGTACAACAAGGTACTTATTCTCGTTGGGAGAATGGAACTTTAGAGCCTAATTTAGAAGCCGTTGTCAAATTAGCGAAGTTGTTTGATACAACGACAGATTATTTATTAGGAAAAACAATTTACAGTACTCTAGATGTTATTCCTCATCCAATTACTAGAATTGATATGAAGAAGTTAAAAGAGTTTAATAAAACGGAACTAAATGATCTGAAATTTGCGATTGTTATGAATGGAATAAAAAATCATTTCACTGTATTTGACTATATGGATGAGCTAGTCTCTGAATATAATTTAGATGAAGAAGAGCAAGAAATATTGCATACCCTTTTTAAAGAGGTTTATGATTATTTTAATGCGGATTGATGTTTTATGGCTTTCTCACTTTTCAGGAAGAAGTAGAGAATACGTACATGTAGAAAAGTTATGTAATTTAGATAAGCTAGTTCATTCAAACTTACCTAAATTACAAAAAAAATCAAATTTCCAAAATTCCAACATTAATTATACGACCTAGAAAGGAGATAAAAAAGTGGACAAACAAACCATTTTTTACTGCTATAGAATGACTCATGATTATGGTATCAATCCTTGTGTTTTTACAGAAAATTATGATACAACACCTCATCTTCTTACTGAAGGAGGGTGTATGCTTCAGTTAAGAAGGAATATTAAAAAGAACTGGGCTGATAAAATAAACTCGAAGTCTGTAGATGCTTACATAATGGCTGTAGCAGGGCATTCAAACGATGGGAAACAATGGAGAGATGAGCAAGGAATGTTTATCACTCCAAAATATAATCATCTAATTTTTGTTGCTAAAATTAGTGAAATTTTAACAATGAAAGAATATTTACTATCTCCAAAATCTAATAATAGAAGAGATGCTTATACTTATCAATGGCTGATTGAAAAGAATGGATTAAACCAATCAAGTTTTATGAATGAAGTAGTGATTCTTGCAGACCGTTTTAATTATTTTGGTAAGTCTCCACTTAAAATTCCCAAAGAAATTTTAGATTTTTTTCCGATGGGAGAACGAGCGAGAATAAATGGAAAACCATTCCCAAGATGGAATGCCAAAAATGGATTTTATAACTCGGAAGAGAGATTTACTGATGTATTAGAATTAAAGGAATTTGCTGAGACTATACTTGGTTCACAAAACAAAGTAATGGATTTGCCTTATCACCCATTCTTTATACGAGGAAAAGAATTTTGAAAATAATTTTATCAAGAAAAGGATTTGATTCATCTAATGGTGGTATCCCTAGTCCTATACTACCTGATGGGACCCTACTTTCATTACCAATACCTGCTAAATTGGACACTATATCTTTTGACGATTTAAACTATAATGGGGTATTATATTCAGATATATTAAAACAATTGAAAGGGAAGGAAGATAAAACAAACCATTTTAATTGTCATCTTGACCCGGACATAAGAGAAAATATTAGGAATAATTCTGTTTCTAATTGGAGACCAGCATTTGGCCAAATCAAAAGTTCTCAGGGAATATTACGAAATCATAATGTTTCTATCGGTGACCTTTTTCTATTTTTTGGATGGTTTAGACAAACTGAAGGAGATATTCACGATGGAACATTGCGTTTTAAGAAAAATGCTCCTGATTTAAATATCATTTATGGTTATTTGCAAATTGGTGACATGACGAATGATAAAGAATGTTTGCAGAATATGTATCCATTTCATCCTCATTCTTTAGAACATATGAGTAGTTTGAAATCTAATATGCTATATATACCGAGTGAAAACTTATCGTTTTTACCTCAAAAAAAAGGCTATGGTACTTTTAATTTTCATGATGGTAGAGTATTAACAATGAGTGGTAAATCAAGAAGCATCTGGAAAGAAATACCGGCACTTATGCCTGAGAATATAAATGGTAATCATAAAAATTCTGCTAAAGATTGTGGTTTAAAATATTCTGGTATATGGCAAGAAAAAGTTTTGTTAGAAAACGAACTATCAAATTCTTGGGCTAAAGAGTTATTTATGTTAAAATAATAAAAAACACTTATCCTAATTAAAAGAGAAAATAAAATGATTACATTAACTGTTGAAAAAGATTGGACTGGGAAATACACGTTTATAGTTTCGAATGGATTTGATAGTCAAAGTTTGACACCAGGAACATTTGTTTCAGATTTTCAAATTGACCAAGCTAAACAAAACATTCGGTATGCCGGAAGTATTGATGATGGTATTAGAGTAGTAAAAAATGCTTTAGGAATTATTTAAAATAAAATATTGGAGTCATTTATACAAAAACTAGACCTAATTTATATTTAGTTTGTTAATCTTTCATATACCTCAAATAATCGTGCAACTGTCTCGAATATCTGTAGTTGAATATAACCTATTGGGACACATCGTCTATTCTCTGATGACGCTCTTGGGAGATAAGGTATGGAGTGTTACCTAAAAGTTACTGAAATTTGAAAAATTGGTCTATTTTGTGAAAACTAAAGACTTTAAAACCTTATTAAATCAAGGTTTAGATATTCAAAAAGTGTAAACATGGAACTCAAAATCCAGTGTCCGCAAGGACGTGCCGGTTCGACCCCGGCCGCCGGTATAAGTTACACTCCTTAAGGAGTGTTTTTTTGTCTATAGGAGTTTATTTTTTATGTCTGATAAATTTCAGCTTCTCTTAAAACAAATTCGTTTTCCTGAGGATCACGATGCTTTTAAAGAAATTAAAGATGGTTCTATTGAAACAGTAAAGCTATTTAAATCAAAACGCCAATGGTTCTTTGTTTTTTCTTTTCCTAGTGTTCTGTCTTATGAGTCTTTTGCTCTTTTTGATAGTTTACTTCACTCTTCTTTTAATTCTTTAGGTGCTAAAGCTTCTTTTGAGATTCGTTTAGTTTCTACTGCTTGCGATGATTCTTTACTTGGAGATTATTTTTCATATGCTTTAGATAGTTTAAAAGTGTCACACTTTTCTACTTATTCTTTATTCTCAAATCTAAAGGTTGAGATTTCGAATAATAGTATTTTTGTTAAAGCTCCAGAGCATATTATAAAGGAAAATGTACAGGATAGATTTATTTCTTTGATATCTAAATCACTTTCTCAAGTTGGTTTATCTGATGTATCCATTTCTGTTGTCGAAGATAAGGAAGCTTCATCTTCTTTAGAAGAGGCTTACCAAACAAATAAGGTTTCTTTACAAGAACAAGCTGAATCTCAGGCTAGACAGGCGCTTCAATCTATTATTGAAAGTGCCCCAGCACCGAAACCTGTGACCGAACCATCACAAAATTTTGCTGAGAAACAAAGTCAACGTCAAGCTAGTTTTGATAAGGCTGAAATAACGCCAATGGTTGATATTAATTCTGAAGAGAATCGTGTTGTTTTTGAAGGATATATTTTTGATGTAGAGCAACGTGAAACAAAGACGGGTCGAATTATTATTAATTTTAAGGTAACTGATTATACCTCTAGTTTTGCTATGCAACGATGGGTCAAAGATAGTGATGAGCTCGCTAAGTTCGATATGATAAAAAAGGGGAACTGGGTTAGGGTTCGTGGCCGTATCGAGAATAATCCTTTCACTCATAGTCTGACTATGAATGTGCAAGATATTAAAGAGATTTCCCATACTCCTCGTAAGGATTTGATGCCTGAGGGACAAAAGCGTGTGGAATTTCATGCGCATACCAACATGTCGACTATGGATGCAATGCCAACTGTTGAAGATCTTATTGATACTGCTGCCTCTTGGGGGCACCCAGCAGTTGCTATAACAGATCATGCTAATGTTCAGAGTTTTCCTCATGGCTACCATAGGGCTAAAAAAGCTGGGATTAAGGCTATTTTTGGTCTTGAAGCCAATCTTGTTGAGGATAAGGTACCTATTGTTTATAATTCTGAGGATTTGGAATTAAAAGAAGCAACTTATGTTGTATTTGACGTTGAGACAACGGGCTTGTCTGCTGTTCATAATGATTTGATTCAGATTGCGGCATCAAAAATGCATAAAGGTAATATTATTGAGCAATTTGATGAATTCATAGATCCAGGACATCCTCTTTCTGCATTTACTACTGAGTTGACCGGTATTACTGATAATCATGTTAAGGGTGCTAAACCTTTAGTGCAAGTTTTACAGGAGTTTCAAGAATTCTGTCAAGGAACTGTGCTAGTAGCCCATAATGCGACCTTTGACGTTGGTTTTATGAATGCCAATTACGAAAGACATCAGTTACCAACAATTTCACAACCGGTTATTGATACTTTAGAATTTGCACGAAATCTTTATCCTGAGTATAAGCGTCATGGTTTGGGGCCTTTGACGAAGCGCTTTGGTGTGGCTTTGGATCATCACCATATGGCCAATTATGATGCGGAAGCTACGGGCCGTTTGTTGTTTATCTTCATAAAAGATGTGGTTGATAAGCATGGTTTGACTAATCTGGAACAGTTGAATACAGAGTTGGTTTCTGAAGATTCGTATAAAAAGTCTCGTGTCAAACATGCAACGCTATATGTTCAGAATCAAACTGGCTTGAAGAATATCTTTAAGTTGGTAAGTTTATCAAATGTCTCATACTTTGAGGGGGTAGCACGTATTCCTCGTACGGTCTTAGATGAGTATCGTGAGGGAATCATTGTAGGTTCTGCTTGTGCTGATGGTGAGGTTTTTGATACGCTTCTGTCTCATGGTATTGACAAGGCAGTTGAAGTTGCTAAATATTATGACTTTATTGAAGTTATGCCACCAGCGATTTATGCACCATTGATTGCGAAGGACTTAATTAAGGATGAGGTGGCTATAGAACAACTGATTCGAGATTTGATTGAAGTTGCTAATCGTCTGGACAAGCCTGTGCTTGCTACAGGAAATGTACATTATATCAATCCTGAGGATGCGATTTATCGTGAAATCATTGTTCGTGCTTTGGGGCAAGGAGCCATGATTAATAGGCCAATTGGTAAGGGAGAAAATGCGAAACCTGCTCCTTTACCTGAAGCTCATTTTAGGACAACTAACGAGATGCTAGATGACTTTGCCTTTTTGGGAAAAGACTTAGCCTATGAAATTGTTGTAACTAATACGCAGGCTATGGCGGACCAAATTGAAGAAGTTGAGGTTGTCAAAAAAGACTTGTACACACCTTTCATTGATCGTGCGGAAGAACAGGTTGCGGAGATGACATATGCTAGAGCATTTGAGCTCTATGGTAATCCTTTGCCTGATATTATTGACCTGCGAATTGAGAAAGAGTTGTCTTCAATTCTTGGTAATGGGTTTGCCGTAATCTACCTGGCTTCGCAGATGCTAGTTAATCGTTCAAATGAACGTGGCTACCTAGTTGGTTCGCGTGGATCTGTCGGATCTAGTTTTGTTGCGACGATGATTGGAATTACTGAGGTTAATCCAATGCCGCCACATTATCTATGTCCTAATTGTCAACACTCAGAGTTCATTACAGATGGTTCTTATGGATCTGGCTTCGATTTGCCTGATAAGGAATGTTCAGAATGTGGAACGGAGTATAAAAAAGATGGTCAGGATATTCCTTTCGAGACCTTCCTAGGTTTTGATGGGGATAAGGTTCCTGATATCGATTTGAACTTCTCCGGTGATGATCAGCCATCAGCCCACTTGGATGTTCGTGATATTTTTGGAGAGCAATATGCTTTTCGTGCTGGAACAGTAGGTACTGTTGCAGATCGGACGGCTTATGGTTTTGTCAAAGGTTACGAACGTGACTACAATAAGTTTTACCGTGATGCCGAGGTCGATCGTCTGGCCATGGGGGCCGCTGGGGTTAAGCGAAACACAGGTCAGCACCCGGGTGGTATTGTTGTTATTCCAAATTATATGGATGTCTATGATTTCACACCTGTTCAATATCCGGCTGATGATGTAACGGCTGCCTGGCAGACGACTCACTTTAACTTCCACGATATTGATGAGAACGTGTTGAAGCTTGATATTCTGGGACATGATGATCCGACTATGATTCGTAAGTTGCAGGATTTATCAGGAATTGATCCAAAAGATATTCGAGCAGATGACCCAGATGTAATGAAACTTTTTTCAGGGACTGATATTTTAGGGGTAACACCTGAACAGATTGGGACACCAACGGGAATGTTGGGAATCCCTGAGTTTGGGACTAACTTTGTTCGTGGTATGGTCGACGAGACACATCCGACGACCTTTGCGGAACTCTTACAGTTATCTGGTTTGTCCCACGGAACAGACGTTTGGTTAGGTAATGCACAAGATTTGATTAAGGAAGGTATCGCCACTCTGAAAACAGTTATCGGTTGTCGTGATGATATCATGGTATACCTAATGCATGCGGGATTAGATCCTAAGATGGCATTCACCATTATGGAATGTGTGCGTAAGGGAATGTGGTTGAAAATTTCTGAAGAAGAGCGAAATGGCTATATTCAAGCCATGCGTGAAAATAATGTTCCAGACTGGTACATTGAATCTTGTGGTAAAATCAAGTACATGTTCCCTAAAGCCCATGCGGCAGCCTACGTTATGATGGCCCTGCGTGTAGCTTATTTCAAAGTGCACCATCCTATTTATTACTATTGTGCCTATTTCTCAATTCGAGCTAAAGCATTTGAGCTTAAGACGATGTCTGCGGGTCTTGATGCTGTTAAAGCTCGAATGGAAGATATTAAGGAGAAACGCCAACGAAATGAAGCGACTAATGTTGAAAATGACTTATTTACGACGCTTGAAATTGTCAATGAAATGTTAGAACGTGGCTTTACCTTTGGTCAGTTGGATCTTTATAAGAGTCAGGCAACTGAATTTCTGATTGAAGGAGATACTTTGATTCCACCGTTTATTGCACTTGAAGGTTTGGGTGAGAACGTTGCTAAGCAAGTGGTTGCTGCGCGTGAAGAAGGGGAGTTCCTTTCCAAGACAGAATTGCGTAAACGAGGAGGCCTATCATCAACCTTGGTTGAAAAATTGGATGAAATGGGAATCCTAGGAAATATGCCAGAAGATAATCAATTAAGTCTTTTTGACGATTTCTTTTAATAGCTAAAGAGAATCGTCATCAACTTTGAGAGAATGGAGTCAGTCTCCGCTCTCTTTTTGTTTAGGGACTGCATATTATGCAAAAAAGCCAAAGCTGAGAGGAAACCTTTTTCTTCGTCTTATGGTATACTGATAGAAAATTATAGTTTCAAGGAGTTAATCATGGTTTTACCAAATTTTAAAGAAAATCTTGAGAAATATGCTAAATTACTGGTTGCTAATGGGATTAATGTACAACCTGGTCACACAGTGGCCTTGAGCATTGATGTAGAACAAGCAGAGCTAGCACACCTCTTAGTTAAAGAAGCCTATGCTTTAGGAGCAGCTGAGGTAATCGTTCAATGGTCAGATGATATTATTAATCGCGAGCGCTTCTTGCATGCTGATATGGACCGCATCGAAGAGGTTCCTGCTTATAAAAAAGCTGAGATGGAATATTTGTTGGCCAAGAAGGCAAGTCGCTTAGGCGTTCGTTCATCAGATCCAGGTGCCCTTAATGGTGTAGCTCCTGAACGTTTATCTGCTCATGCTAAAGCTACTGGGGTGGCCTTTAAACCTATGCAGGTGGCAACTCAGTCTAATAAGGTTAGTTGGACTGTAGCTGCTGCAGCTGGTAAGGAATGGGCTAAGAAGGTCTTTCCCGATGCTTCGAGTGATGAGGAAGCTGTAGATTTACTTTGGGACCAAATTTTCAAGACTTGTCGTGTCTATGAAGAGGACCCTGTACGTGCTTGGAAGGAACATGCTGACCGCTTGGATGCTAAAGCACGCCTACTCAATGAAGCACAATTCTCAGCCTTACACTACCAAGCACCTGGAACAGATTTGACTCTAGGATTGCCTAAAAACCATGTTTGGGAGTCTGCAGGTGCCATTAATGCGCAAGGTGAAGGTTTCCTTCCTAATATGCCAACAGAAGAGGTCTTTACGGCACCAGATTTTCGTCGTGCAGATGGTTATGTCTCAAGCACAAAGCCTCTAAGCTACAATGGTAATATTATTGAGGGAATCAAGGTAACCTTCAAAGATGGTGAAATTGTAGATATCACAGCGGATCAAGGTGATGAAGTGATGAAGAATCTCGTCTTCAACAATAATGGAGCGCGTGCTCTAGGTGAATGTGCTTTGGTTCCAGATCCAAGTCCGATTTCACAGTCAGGCATCACTTTCTTTAACACTCTTTTTGATGAGAATGCATCCAACCACCTAGCTATTGGAGCAGCCTATGCTACCAGTGTTAAGGGAGGGGCAGACATGACAGAAGAGGAGCTTAAGGAAGCTGGTCTTAATCGTTCTGATGTACACGTAGACTTTATGATTGGTTCAAATCAAATGGATATTGATGGTATCCGCCAAGATGGTAGCCGTGTACCAATCTTCCGAAATGGGGATTGGGCAATCTAAGAGTGATGGAGGATTTCTCATGATTGGAAGTATGATAGTTGGTTTTCTCATTGGCCTTATTGCCTCTGCTATATCAAATAGGGGTGAACGTATGGGCTGTATTGGTAAGACCTTTGTTGGATGGCTAGGTGCTTTTGTTGGTCAGCTTCTTTTTGGAAATTGGGGACCGATGCTAGCAGATACGGCTATCGTTCCTTCAGTACTAGGTGCTGTTATCTTATTAGCCCTTTTTTGGAATCGTAATAGTTAGAAATGAAAGAGTTCTGAGGTATTGGTTAGATATCTAAGGACTCTTTTTTCTTATTTTTTCATTTTCATATACCACTTTTAGAAAAACTGTGGTAGAGTAATAAAAACAGCATCTATTTGGAAAGGACTAGAAATGAGTGACTTAGATAAAAACATGGCTGTAAAAAGTATGGTAGTTATGCGTAAGGCTTTTCGTACCATTGATGCCAAGGTTTCTGAGACCTTTAAAGAATTTAATTTGACACCAACTCAATTTGGAGTCATGGACGTGCTTAATGCTAAAGGACGTATGAAAATTGGCGAATTAATTGACCGCATGCTTGCTACCTCCGGGAATATGACTGTCGTCATTAAAAATATGGAGAAAAAAGGTTGGTTGACGCGAGAAGCCTGCCAAACAGATAAGCGTGCTTTCGAGGTTGATTTGACGGATGAGGGCCGTCGTATTATTCAAGCAGCAATCCCGCCACATCAGCGAGCTATTGAGGAGACTTTTTCCGTTCTGACACCTGAAGAGCAGGCACAGTTGGTAGAGCTCCTGAAAAAATTTAAGAATGTCTGAGCATATTTCTTTATATTTCTAATGAAATTATATATATTACTATGTAGTAGTAAATATTAATTATTAGAAATACAAAGGAAACGTATCATGAAAAACATTCTATTTATCGTTGGATCTCTTCGCAAGGGATCATTTAACCACCAATTAGCAGAAGAAGCTGAGAAAATGCTAGCTGGTAAAGCTAATGTTTCTTATCTTGACTATAGTCAAGTACCAGTTTTTAATCAGGATTTAGAAAGTCCAGTTCTTCCAGTTTTGGCAGAAGTTCGAGAACAGGTCTTGGCAGCAGACGCAATTTGGATTTTCTCTCCGGTTTATAATTTCTCAATTCCTGGACCAGTGAAAAATTTGCTTGACTGGTTGAGCCGTGCCCTTGACCTATCAGATCCTTCAGGGCCATCAGCTCTTCAAGATAAGATTGTAACCGTGTCATCAGTTGCTAATGGTGGTCACAATCAACTTTTTGATGCCTACAAAGACTTGTTACCATTTATCCGTACCCAAGTGGTTGGTGATTTTACAGCGACACGTGTAAATGATACAGCCTGGGCAGATGGGAAATTCCTAGCAACTGAAGAAGTTCTTGAAAGCCTTCAGAATCAAGCGAAGGCTCTGATTGAAGCCATTAAATAAGAATAATGAATACCCGAGGTTTCTAGCTTCGGGTATTTTTATATGCAATAATGAAAAAAGACACCCTAAGGTGTCTTCGTATTATGAAGGCGGTAGACGGATTTGAACCGACGATCAAGCTTTTGCAGAGCCGTGCCTTACCACTTGGCTATACCGCCATAACAGATACCATTCTATCGAAAAAAAAAAGATTCGTCAAGTCTCTTTCATCAAATTGATTGGTTGATTGTTCAAACTGCCTATTTACAAGAAACATAAAGAGGTTGAAAGACATTCAACCTCTTTATATTAATTATAACTGTTGTAGATAGATTACTAACACGTAAGTGTTGATTATTGTCTAATCAAGTAATCAAAGGCTCCAATAGCAGCCGTAGCACCAGACCCCATGGAGATAATAATTTGCTTGTAGGCGCTATCTGTACAGTCACCTGCAGCAAAAATACCAGGGATATTTGTTGACCCAAATTTATCAACGATAATTTCTTGGCGCTCATTGAGTTCGATGCCACTATCTTTGAGCCAAGCAGTACTTGGTACAAGACCAATTTGAACAAAGACACCTTCAAGATCAAGATGTTTTTCTTCGTTTGTATCACGCTCAACGTAATTCAAACCAGTTACATAATCTTGACCAACAATTTCTTTAGTTGTGACGTTCTTAAGAATAGTTAGATTATCAGTTTTAGCAGCTCGTTCTTGTAAGACTTCATCTGCCTTTAATTCTGGTAAGAACTCTAAGACTGTAACATGTTTAGTAATGCCTGCTAAATCTAAAGCCGCTTCCAAACCTGAGTTACCACCACCGATAACTGCAACATTCTTTCCTTCAAATAGAGGACCATCACAGTGTGGGCAGTAAGTAACCCCTTTATTGCGGAATTCTTCCTCGCCAGGAACGTTGATATTACGCCATTTGGCTCCGAGAGCTAGGATAGCAGTTTTGGATTTTAAAACGGCACCGTTAGCCAGTGTCATTTCAATAAGTTCTTTCTTTTCGATGCCAGTAGCTAACTGACTTTTGATGATATCAACATCATAAGATTTCGTATGCTCCTCAACTTGGGCCATTAACTTAGGACCTTCTGTATATAGCGTACCAATCATATTCTCAATGCCGACTGTCTCGATAACTTGTCCACCAAAGGTTTCTGCTAAAAGACCTGTTTTTAAACCTTTACGGGCAGCATAGATGGCCGCACTGTTTCCAGCAGGCCCACCACCAATAACCAAAACATCATAGACACCTTTATCAGCGAAAGCATCAGCATCAAGTGGGCCGTCCAATTTTTCTACAAGCTGTTCAATGGTTGCACGACCAGATGTAAATTCTTCTTGGTCTTTGTAAACCGTAGGAACAGACATGATACCTTTGGCTTTGACCTCATCCTGATACATACCACCTTCAATCATGGTGTGAGTGATATTTGGGTTCAAAACAGCCATTATATTAAAGGCTTGCACAACGTCTGGACAATTGTGACAAGTTAATGAAACATAAGTCTCTAAGTCGATGGGTTTATCAATCTTCTTGATACGTTCGATAGTATCCTCATCAACTTTAGGTGGACGACCAGAAACTTGCAAGAGAGCTAAAATGAAAGACGTGAATTCGTGGCCCATTGGTAAGCCTGAGAAAATAATACGACTTTTTTGCCCTTTTTGTGCAATACCAAAACTAGGTTGACGTTTTAAATGTGTTGATTCAAGACTAATGCGGTCAGACATAGCGGCAATCTCGTCCAGAAATTCCTTCACTTTTCGAGAATTATCGTCATCCCCTAAGTCTGTTTGTAATACAATATCAGATTCTAGTAAATTTAAATATTGTGCTAATTGCGTCTTGATTTCTTTATCTAAGACCATGGATACCCCCTGGTTGTTAAATTTTACCTACAAGATCTAAGCTAGGAGTAAGTGTTTCAGCTCCTTCTTTCCATTTGGCTGGACAAACTTCACCTGGATGTTGACGAATATATTGAGCAGCACGAACTTTATCAATAAGAGTGCTTGCATCACGTCCAATACCATCAGCATTAATTTCCATCATTTGGATAACGCCATCTGGATCAATGATGAATGTACCACGTTGTGCGAGACCGTCTTCCCCAAGAACATCAAAGCCTTGTGAGATGTGGTGTGAAGGATCTCCAATCATAGGGTAAGTAATAGTTCCAACAACATCTGAGTCATCATGCCAAGCTTTGTGAACAAAGTGAGTGTCAGTAGAGACAGAGTAAACCTCTACACCAAGAGATTTAAGAGCTTCATATTGTTCTTGAAGGTCACCGAGTTCAGTTGGGCAGACAAATGAGAAATCTGCAGGGTAGAAGCAGAAAACAGCCCATTTTCCCTTAACATCTTCATCTGTAACAGTAATGAATTCCCCGTTGTGGTAAGCTTGTGCTGAAAATTCAATAATTTCTTTTCCGACTAATGACAAAATAATGTCCTCCTCTATTTTTGATAGCCTAATTATAAACAAAATACTTATCAACCTCAAAGAAAACGATTGCAATTTTAATACGGGTGAATTTTTTCTAATGGTCAGACTGATTTTAGAGCTTGTCAAATGTCACTTTTTTTGATAAACTACTATAGTTGCGTAAAGTGACAAATACTCATTCTAAGCCGATTGTGGTCTTGTTGCCGCAGGGTGGGACTGCAAGTCTAAAGCTTAGAAGAGGAAAAAACAATTTTTAAGGAGAAATACTCATGGCAGTAATTTCAATGAAACAACTTCTTGAGGCTGGTGTTCACTTCGGTCACCAAACTCGTCGCTGGAATCCTAAGATGGCTAAGTACATCTTCACAGAACGTAACGGAATCCACGTTATCGACTTGCAACAAACTGTAAAAATGGCTGATACAGCTTACGAATTCGTTCGTGAAGCAGCAGCTAACGATGCAGTAATCTTGTTCGTTGGTACTAAAAAACAAGCAGCTGAAGCAGTAGCTGAAGAAGCAACTCGTGCTGGTCAATACTACATCAACCACCGTTGGTTGGGTGGTACTCTTACAAACTGGGATACTATCCAAAAACGTATCGCTCGTTTGAAAGAAATCAAACAAATGGAAGCTGATGGAACTTTCGAAGTTCTTCCTAAGAAAGAAGTTGCACTTCTTAACAAACAACGTGCACGTCTTGAAAAATTCTTGGGTGGTATCGAAGATATGCCTCGCATTCCAGATGTAATCTACATCGTTGACCCACACAAAGAACAAATCGCTGTTAAAGAAGCTAAAAAACTTGGTATCCCAGTTGTAGCGATGGTTGATACAAACGCTGATCCAGATGAGATCGATGTAATCATCCCAGCTAACGATGACGCTATCCGTGCCGTTAAATTGATCACTTCAAAAATGGCTGATGCTATCATCGAAGGTAACCAAGGTGAAGATGCTTCTGCAGATTTCCAAGAAGCAGCTGCAGCTGATTCAATCGAAGAAATCGTTGAAGTTGTCGAAGGTGACAACAACTAATCTTTAAGATTGGTTTGGGCTCGATGCCCACTAAAGATACGACAAACACCTAAGGGGCGGGGCTCAGCCCTGCCCCTTAGTTTGATAAAATAAATTTGGAGAAAAACAAAATGGCAGAAATTACAGCTAAACTTGTTAAAGAATTGCGTGAAAAATCTGGTGCTGGTGTCATGGACGCTAAAAAAGCATTGGTTGAAGTTGAAGGTGATATCGAAAAAGCGATTGAATTGCTTCGCGAAAAAGGTATGGCTAAAGCAGCTAAGAAAGCTGACCGTGTTGCAGCTGAAGGTTTGACTGGTGTTTACGTTAACGGTAACGTTGCAGCAGTTGTTGAAGTTAATGCTGAAACTGACTTCGTTGCGAAGAACGCTCAATTCGTTGAGTTGGTAAACGAAACAGCTAAAGTAATTGCTGAAGGTAAACCAGCTAACAACGAAGAAGCACTTGCATTGACTATGCCTTCAGGTGAAACTCTTGAAGCTGCATACGTAACTGCTACAGCTACTATCGGTGAAAAGATTTCATTCCGTCGTTTTGCAGTTGTTGAGAAAACTGATGCACAACACTTCGGAGCTTACCAACACAACGGTGGACGTATCGGTGTTGTTTCAGTTATCGAAGGTGGAGATGATGCTCTTGCAAAACAAATCTCAATGCACATCGCAGCGATGAAACCAACTGTTCTTTCATACACTGAATTGGACGAACAATTTGTTAAAGATGAATTGGCACAACTTAACCACGCTATCGATCAAGATAACGAAAGCCGCGCTATGGTTAACAAACCAGCTCTTCCACACCTTAAATATGGTTCTAAAGCTCAATTGACTGATGCTGTTCTTGCTCAAGCTGAAGAAGATATCAAAGCTGAGTTGGCTGCTGAAGGTAAACCAGAAAAAATCTGGGATAAAATCATCCCAGGTAAAATGGACCGCTTCTTGCTTGACAACACCAAAGTTGACCAAGCATACACACTTCTTGCTCAAGTTTACATCATGGACGACAGCAAAACAGTTGAGGCTTACCTTGAATCAGTAAACGCTTCAGTAGTAGAATTCGTTCGCTTTGAAGTTGGTGAAGGTATCGAAAAAGCATCTAACGACTTTGAATCAGAAGTTGCAGCTACAATGGCAGCAGCTCTTAACAACTAATTCTAGTTGCTAGATAAAAAGAAAAGAAGTTACGTGAATGAATCGTAGCTTCTTTTTTTGTTGCTATTAAAAAACGTCTGAGCATGCCCAGACGTTGAAAAAGTAATTAATGAGCGAAGGTATTTACACCAAGTAGAAGAGAGAGTGTTCCCATGATGATACCTGCAAGGATAACCCCAAGCATAACAGCAATAACACTACGTTTAAAGTCCCAATCTAGGATAGATGCTGCTAGGGTACCAGTCCAAGCTCCTGTTCCTGGAAGCGGAATTCCCACAAAAAGTAGAAGGGCCCAGAAGACACCCTTATCTCCAGCAGCTTTTTCAAGTTTTTGGCCACCACTGTGACCTTTTTTAAGACACCAGGTAAAGAAGCCACCAATTAGAGGTTTATCTGCCCCCCATTCGAGGACACGGCGGGCGAAGAAGAAGATAATTGGAACTGGAATCATGTTCCCAATGACACAAAGAATTAGGGCTTGCCACCAAGGGATACCTGAGGCGATAGCAACAGGAACGGCTCCACGGAGCTCAACCAAAGGAATCATAGAGATTAAGAGTGCAATGATGTATTTCATGAGTAACCTTTCATAGGGGAATAAAATAAGAGATAAGACTCAAAATGACATGAGCTTTATCGAGAGTGATAAGACTAATACTACTGCAAAAGTGCTAAAAAGTACTTGTTGGATTAGGTGGGTCTCAGCCTGTCAAAGTGGATAGAAAATTTGAATCAAACACCTTAAGTTACCTAATATTTTAGTCTTATTTATTGTATCTTATATGGTCTCTAATGACAACTTTAAAAAGCTTTTTGAAGGTATAGTTTCCCATGAGCTGACATTTTTGGTATAATAATAGTCAGTTATAGTCAAATTAGACTGGAGGAATTAAGATGGCAAGAAATACATCAGATAGTATAGAAGAATATATTAAAGAATTGCTGAGCCAGTCTGGAATTGCTGAGATTCAACGCTCGAACTTAGCAGATACTTTTCAAGTTGTACCGAGTCAGATTAACTATGTTATTAAGACTCGTTTTACAGAAAGTCGTGGTTATATTGTTGAGAGTAAACGTGGAGGTGGCGGTTATATTCGTATCGTCAAGGTCAGATTCTCCGACAAGCACCACATGATTAATGATTTGCTTCAGAACTTGGCAGATCAGCTCAGCGAGCAGGTATTTACAGACTTGATTCAGTTGCTTTTTGATGAAAAAATCATCACTGAACGTGAGGGAAATTTGATTTTAGCAACTGCTAGTGATGATGTTTTAGGCGAAGATGCGGCTGCTATTCGTTCGCGTATTCTACGCTCGCTATTACTTAGATTGGATAGAAAAGGAAATTAGATGACGACATATTCAAGAAAAATGCAGGCCATTTTCCATCGTGCTCAGCTTGAGGCAGAGCGTTTTGGAAGTCCTTTCTTGGAGACTTGGCATGTGCTTCTGGCTATGGTTGAGGTTCCAGGATCTGTAGCCTACCTAACATTTACTGATTTTGAGGACCGTATTCGTGCGGAAGAGATTGAGACCGCTGCTGTACTAGCGATGGAGAAAAGTCCAAAAGACTTGTCTGAATCAGATGTTATCGATTTACGTGCACAGTCACATGCTTTAGAGGTTATGTTGCAAGAGGCAGAGGGAATTGCTAGTGTGACTGGTGCTGTAGAGGTAGGGTCTGAACATGTATTGATGGCCTTCCTTCTTCATAAGGATTTGATGGTTTGTCGTCTCCTTGAAGTTGCTGGTTTTCAATATAAGGATGACAGCGATAAGCCTCGCATTATCGATTTACGACGTTCTTTGGAGCGTTACGCAGGTCTTAGTAAGCAAGATTTGAAGGCCATTCATGACCTTCGTAAGCCTAAAAAATCAAAGGCATCAGGAAATTTTGCTAATATGATGCAGCCTCCTCAATCTTCTACTGGGGAACTGTCAGATTATACCAAGGACTTAACGGCAGTAGCCGGATCAGGTGCTCTTGATCCTGTTATTGGACGTGAGAAAGAAATTTCACGCATGATTCAGGTTTTGAGTCGTAAAACAAAGAATAACCCAGTTCTTGTGGGTGAAGCAGGTGTTGGTAAGACGGCACTTGCGCTTGGCTTAGCACAGCGTATTGCTTCAGGCGAAGTACCTTTTGAGTTGGCTGATATGCGTATCTTAGAGCTTGATATGATGAGTGTGGTTGCAGGAACACGTTTCCGTGGCGATTTCGAAGAACGTATGAATCAGATCATTGATGAGATTGAAGCTGATGGAAAAATTATTCTCTTTATTGACGAATTGCATACGATTATCGGTTCTGGTTCAGGTATTGATAGCACCTTAGATGCGGCGAATATTTTGAAACCCGCTCTAGCACGTGGAACTCTTCATATGGTTGGAGCAACAACTCAAGCTGAGTACCAGAAGCATATTGAGAAAGATGCAGCTCTTTCTCGCCGTTTTGCTAAGATTACAATTGAGGAGCCAAGTGTACCTGAGGCGATTGATATTCTAAAAGGCCTACGTTCGTCTTATGAAGACTATCATCGTGTAACGATTACTGATGAGGCGGTTGAGACAGCAGTCAAGGCAGCCCACCGTTATTTGACGAGTAAAAACTTGCCTGACTCTGCCATTGATCTTTTAGATGAAGCGAGTGCAACTGTTCAAGGTCGTATCAAAAAAGAAGCCAAACGTGAGATAACGCCTTTGGATGAAGCGCTTCTATCTGGTGATATGAAGGCTGCTGTTAAACAATATAAAGCTAGCCAAAAAGCAAAATTACCAGAACCTGCCTTGGTAGATGCAGATCAGATTATGCAAACCCTTAGTCGTCTATCAGGTATTCCTGTTGAGAAGATGACTCAGGCAGATAGCAAGCGTTACTTGAATCTGGAAGCAGAGCTTCACAAACGTGTTATTGGTCAAGATGAAGCAGTTTCGGCGATTAGTCGTGCTATTCGTCGTAACCAGTCAGGTATTCGTACTGGAAAACGTCCGATTGGTTCCTTCATGTTCCTTGGACCTACTGGTGTTGGTAAGACAGAGTTGGCCAAGGCTTTGGCGGAAGTTCTCTTTGATGATGAGTCAGCTTTGCTTCGCTTTGACATGTCAGAATACATGGAAAAATTTGCGGCTAGCCGACTTAACGGTGCTCCTCCAGGTTATGTTGGATATGATGAGGGTGGTGAATTAACAGAGAAAGTTCGCAATAAGCCTTACTCAGTTCTCCTCTTTGACGAGGTGGAAAAGGCTCACCCAGATATTTTCAACATCCTCTTACAGGTTTTGGATGATGGTGTCTTGACAGATAGTCGAGGTCGTAAAGTCGACTTCTCAAATACCATTATCATTATGACTTCGAACTTGGGAGCGACTGCTCTTCGTGATGATAAGACTATTGGATTTGGTGCCCAAGACATTTCTCATAATCACCAAGCAATGCAGTCACGTATCATGGAAGAACTTAAGAAGGCCTACCGTCCAGAGTTTATCAACCGTATTGATGAGAAGGTTGTCTTCCATAGTCTAGAGGAAGAGCAACTTCGTGAGATTGTCAAGATTATGGTGAAACCGTTGGTATCAGCTTTGGCTGAAAAAGGGATTGACTTGAAATTCCAACCAGCTGCTCTCAAGCATTTAGCTAAAGATGGCTATGATGTTGAGATGGGTGCTCGTCCATTACGTCGCACGATTCAAACTCAAGTGGAGGACAAGTTATCTGAGCTCTTACTAGGTGGTCAAGTAGTTAGTGGACAAACTCTTAAAATCGGCTGCTCGAAAGATAAATTAACCTTTACAGTAGTGTAAAAATCAAACAAATAGACAGATTACAGGTGTAGTCTGTCTTTTTTTGTGTCAATAGGAGTCAAGATAGAGTCAATCTTTCTGTAAAGATGGGGTAAAAGAAAAAGCCGAGCAAAGCTCGACTGTAATAATTAGAGTTTTTCGTTGACAAAGTTGACAAAGTGATTCCACCAGACCTTGAGGAAGAAGCTTTTCTTAACTTCTTTACCAGCAACCAGTTCCATGCTAGGCATACCCTGGTTAGGCAAGTAACCTTCTCCTACAAGTGATTTATCTTCAAAGGTAGCAGTTCCAACCTTGTCACTTGAGTTGACAGGGGCTTGGACTTGATTTGTAGTAACTTTAATATGTTTACTATTGTTAGCATCTATTTTTTGGATGATATTAAAGTCAGACTTAGCAACAGCAGTGACTTGCTTAGATTTCCCATCAAGGACAGGGGCTTGGCTTTTACCGATGGCTTGTCCTTTTTTGGCAATGGTCTTGCTTTCCCAATGATAGACTACGTAATTAAGTAGGTCATTGGTTGCAGTGAAACGGGCGTAATCATCAGTATCGGTATTATCAGCATTCAAAATGACTGTGATAATGCTCATGCCGCTTTCATTTGAGTGGGCCACGAAGGAAGCACCGGCTAAATCAGTGGTCCCTGTTTTTAGGCCATCCACTCCTTTACGGTAACTAGGTTGTCCCTTGAGCATATAGTTGAAGGTTTTGAGTTTGTTGACACCATCAAAATCAGCTTCAGTTTTTTTAGTGATATCGAGAATTTCAGGATATTCTTTCACTACGTGTTGTGCAATGATAGCAACATCTTTAGCACTCATGGTATTTTCTTCGTCTGATTTAGAGCCTGGATAGATATTGTCACCTAAGTAAGAATTATTGAGACCAGAGGCATTGACAATCTTGGCATCAGTGATACCCCAATCTTTAAGTTGGGCTTTCATCATGTCGACAAACTTACTTTCGGTTCCTCCGATTTCCTCGGCTAGAGCAATAGATGCACTGTTGGCACTGGAAATAAGAGTTGCGTCAAGAAGTTGTTTGACAGTGTATTTGCGGGCATCTAGTGGAATATTAGATACTCCGGCACTGACAGTTAGTTCAAAGGGGTAGTCAGAAATGTCAACTTTGCTGTTCCATTTGAGGTCTCCCTGATCTACCGCTTTATAAACCATATAGGCTGTTAGAAGCTTGGTAATAGAGCCAATCCCCGTAGAGGTGGTTGCATCTTTTTCGTATAAAATTTTGCCAGTATTAGCTTCGACAGCGATGGCATGTTTGGCTGCGGCATTATATCCTTTTTTCTTATCTGCTGCAAAAGCAGGGGCTACGCTTCCCAGACAGAGTAAGAAGGTTATCATAAGCGTAATCAGTTTTTTCATGGTTTGTTCCTTCATGTGTTTTGGATATTTATTATACCACATTTTGAGAGGAACTTAAGGTGTTGAGAAGGAGCTTTTACTTACAAGAATAATTTTTAAAGCAAGATAAAACTACCTTTTGATATCTAAAAGGTAGTTTTGTGTTTACTTGTTTCCTGTAAAGAAATTAACGATATGGTTCCACCAAACTTTTAAGAAGAAACTTTTCTTGATAGATTGGTTAGCTGTTACAGAAATTTGAGGTGGATCAGAGATGTAACCTGTTCCAACGAGATCCTTATCATCAAAGGTCGCTGTTCCAATAGTGTCACCTTTTTTGATAGGGGCTGTTATAGTTTTTGCTTTGATTTTAACAGCATCATTTTTGCTGTTTATTTTTTGAACGACTGTAAGGTCTGACTCGAGTTTAGCAGAGATGGTTTGACTGTCTCCATCGGCTACCTTAATATCATTTTTCTTGACGATTTGTCCCTTGGTGTTGAGGGTTTTGATTTTCCAGTTTTGAGTCACATAATCTAGCAACTCATTTGTGGCTGTGAATCTGGCAGCTTCATCTTCTCCACCATTATCTGCATTCATGACAACGGTAATCAAACTCATGCCATTTTCATTGGAGTGGGCCACAAAGGATGCTCCTGCAAGTTCAGTTGTTCCAGTCTTGAGTCCATCAACGCCTTCACGGTAGTTGTCTTGCCCCTCCAACATGTAGTTGTGCGTCGTTAATTTGTTGTCACCTTCGAAATCAGTTTCGGTTTGCTTGGTGATTTCAAGTACCTGAGGATAGTCTTTGATGAGGTGGTCTGCAATAATGGCAACATCTAGAGCACTCATAGTATTTTCGTCATCTGCTTTAGAGCCAGGATAGCGGTTATCCCCAAGGTATTTATTGTTTAGGCCAGAAGCGTTAAATAATTTAGCATCTGTAATGCCCCATTCTTTGAGTTGGGCTGTCATAGTGTCAACAAAGGCACTCTCTGATCCTGAGATTTTTTCAGCTAGAGCAATAGCAGCACTGTTAGCGCTGGAAATGAGGGTGGCATCTAGGAGCTGTTTAACAGTGTATTTTCGGGAATCTAGTGGGACATTTGAAACTTCTGAATCAACGGTTAAGTTGAAAGGATAGTCTGAAATATCTACTTCAGTGTCCCAGGTAATTTTTCCTTGGTCAACTGCTTTATAGACCATGTAGGCTGTTAGGATTTTAGTCATTGAAGCCACACCATCAGGAGTAGTGGCGTCCTTTTCATAGAGGACTTTCCCAGTAGTTGCTTCGATAGCAATCGCATGTTTAGCAGAAACATTGAAGTTATCTGTCTGTTCTTGTGCTAGAGCAGGTGTTACTAGGCCTAGTAAGATTAAGGCAATCATAATGATGTGTTGTAATTTTTTCATAGTCATTCCTTTGTCTCTCATAAGTGTTTATTATATCACAAAACGACTTAAATATCTGAGAGAAAGGGAGACTTGGGTGCTAACTTATGCCGGAGCTCTGCCATTTTTGACTATATTATGGTAAAATGAAAGTTATATCAAATGAATGACATAAAGTTGACCGGTTCGTTTTTTTAAGGGCTGGTCATGGATAAAAAGAGGGATCAAACATGGCTAAACAAACTTTTGAGATGACCTTTGCAGGACGCCCGCTTGTCGTTGAAGTTGGGCAGGTAGCCAAGCAGGCTAATGGTGCTGTCGTCGTGCGTTATGGAGATACAACTGTATTATCAACAGCTGTTATGTCTAAAAAGATGGCAACTGCAGATTTCTTTCCTTTACAGGTTAATTACGAGGAGAAAATGTATGCAGCTGGCAAGTTCCCGGGGGGCTTTAACAAGCGTGAGGGTCGGCCTTCAACAGACGCCACTTTGACTGCTCGTCTCATTGATCGTCCTATTCGTCCTATGTTTGCGGAGGGCTTTCGTAACGAAGTTCAAGTCATTAACACGGTCCTCTCTTATGATGAGAATGCTAGTGCTCCAATGGCTGCTATGTTTGGTAGCTCTTTAGCTCTTTCTATTTCTGATATTCCTTTCAATGGTCCAATTGCTGGGGTTCAAGTAGCCTATGCTGCAGAAGATTTCATCATCAACCCAAGTGCAGCGGATAAGGAAGTTTCACTTTTAGATTTGACAGTGGCAGGTACCAAGGAAGCTATCAATATGGTAGAGTCAGGTGCCCAGGAATTGTCTGAGGATATTATGTTGCAAGCACTCTTGAAGGGACATGAGGCAATTCAAGAGTTGGTTGATTTCCAAAATTATATCGTTGCAGCTGTTGGTAAGGAAAAGGCTGAGGTTGAACTTCTACAAGTTGATGCTGATTTGAAAGTCGAGATCGAAACGGCTTATTATGATCAGTTAGCTAAGGCTGTTCAGGTGGAAGAAAAACTGGCGCGTGAAGCAGCAACCCAGGCTGTAAAAGAAGAGGTCCTCGCTTCTTATCAAGAACGCTTTGCAGAAGATGAAGATAAGGAAACCATTCTGCGTGATGTGGCAGAAATCCTTGAGCAGATGGAACATGCTGAAGTGCGCCGTCTCATTACCGAGGATAAGGTTCGTCCAGATGGCCGTCGTGTGGATGAAATCCGTCCTTTGGACGCAGAGATTGACTTTCTTCCTAAGGTTCATGGTTCAGGTCTCTTTACACGTGGTCAAACTCAAGCCTTGTCAGTTTTGACTTTGGCACCTATGAGTGATACACAACTTGTTGATGGTTTGGATCCAGAGTATAAGAAACGTTTCCTTCACCACTATAATTTCCCTCAGTATTCAGTGGGTGAAACAGGGCGTTATGGTGCGCCAGGCCGACGTGAGATTGGTCACGGAGCCTTGGGTGAACGTGCCCTTGCTCAGGTTCTCCCAAGTGTTGAAGAGTTCCCTTATGCTATCCGTTTGGTAGCAGAAGTCTTGGAGTCAAATGGTTCTTCATCACAAGCTTCTATTTGTGCAGGAACCTTGGCTCTTATGGCTGGTGGTGTACCTATTAAGGCACCTGTTGCAGGGATAGCCATGGGACTTATCTCAGATGGTACTAACTACACTGTCCTAACTGATATTCAAGGTTTGGAAGATCATTTTGGAGATATGGACTTTAAGGTGGCTGGTACACGTCAAGGAATTACAGCTCTTCAGATGGATATTAAGATTTCGGGTATTACACCGGCCATTCTCGAAGAGGCTTTGGCTCAAGCAAAGGTAGCTCGTTTTGAAATTCTTGATGTTATTGAGTCAGCAATCGCTGAGCCACGTCCAGAATTGGCACCAACAGCACCTAAGATTGACAGTATTCAGATTCCTGTTGACAAGATCAAGGTTGTCATCGGTAAAGGTGGCGAAACTATTGACAAGATTATCGCTGAGACTGGTGTCACAATTGATATTGATGAAGAAGGTCTTGTTCAGATTTTCTCTAGTGATCAGGATGCTATTAACCGTGCTAAAACTATCATCTCCGATCTTGTACGTGAAGCTAAGGTTGGAGAGGTTTACACTGTACCCGTTGTGCGTATTGAAAAGTTCGGTGCCTTTGTCCACCTTTTCAATAAGACAGATGCTCTCATCCATATCTCAGAACTAGCTTGGGAACGTACTGAGCATGTCGAAGATGTGGTTAAAGTTGGGGGTACGGTAACTGTTAAGATTATCAAAATCGATGAAAAAGGACGTATCGATGCCTCAATCAAGGCCTTGCTTCCTAAGCCTGAAAAACTTGAGGAAGGGGAAAATGGAGGAGAGCAGCGACATCGCCGTCGTTCTCGTCATAAACCACGCCACCATAATGAAAGTGGTGAAACACCGAAAAATCCTGATAAATCAGAAACGAAAGAACAGACAGAAGAATGACAGAAAATCAAGAATTGCAAGCTTTTGATGAAACTCTAAAAGAATTTTTAAAGGAACCAGACCACTTTTTGACTAGTCTGGCTTTGGTTAATCACCTACAACGTACTCCCGTCTTGGCTGCCCAAGACCTCTACGCAGTTGAAGTGGAAGGAAAGAAGGTTGTTCCTGTCTTCACCAATGAACAGGACCTACAATCTTTCAAAGCTACTCAAGAGAGTGCTCGAGAACAAACTTGGGTAGAACGTTCGAGCTTAGATGTTTTAACACAACTTGTTCAGGCAGAGCTTTTTGGTCTTGCTTTCAATTTAAAAGAGGATGGTGATTTCTCGAATACCACTCTTTTTGCAAGCAGTGAACTCATCCAGTTTATCAACTATTTCACTCAGACCCTTAATAATCTTTTGGGTGAGGAAAATCAAAAGGCAGCTCCTAAAGATAAGATTTATCTTGTTCCAGCCTTCATTCACAAACGCGAGGAAGATGGCCAGGATGACCGTTTCTTTGCGACCATGTCGAATGCAGAGGGACAAAGTTATGTGCCTGTGTTTACGAACTTAACGAGCTTTGCAAAATGGTACGGGAACGAGACTTTTGGCCTACCTTTCCGTAAGGCTAAAGGGACGATTTTACAGTGGCCACTGTCAGAAATTTACCAGCCTTCAACAGGTGAAAATGAGTTGGATAAGGTTCAAGGTATTGTCATCAATCCGTTTGATGAGCAGCCTGAGTTAGTCGACTGGTCTTATTTTGAAGGGGATAGCGAGTAGACCTAGTGTTGGTAGCTTTCCACTTTAAATAATAATAGGGCCACAGCAAACAATAATAACAATAATGATGTAAGGAGTGACCTAAATGGGTTGGTGGAAAGAAAGTATTGATATAGTAAAGAAAAATGACCCGGCAGCTCGGACGAGTCTAGAGGTTCTTTTAACCTACCCTGGCTTAAAAGCCTTGGCTGCTCATCGTATCTCACATTTTCTCTGGCGCCACCATTGTCGACTCTTAGCGCGTATGCATAGTCAGTTTTGGCGCTTTTGGACTCAGATTGAGATTCACCCAGGGGCTCAGATTGCTGAAGGTGTCTTCATTGACCATGGCTCTGGCCTTGTTATTGGTGAGACAGCTGTTGTGGAGAAGGGTGCTATGCTTTACCACGGTGTCACTTTAGGTGGTACTGGTAAAGATGTGGGAAAACGTCACCCAACTGTTCGTGAGGGTGCCTTGGTTTCAGCTCATGCTCAGGTCATAGGCCCTATTGAGATTGGAAAGAATGCTAAGGTCGGTGCGGCAGCTGTGGTTGTTGCGGATGTCCCAGAAGATGTTACAGTCGTTGGTGTTCCTGCTAAGGTTGTGCGTGTTCATGGTCAAAAGGATGAAGAAGTTATCCACGATATTGAAGAAGGTCGTGAATACTATAGCGAAAAGCTAGAAGACCTTCTAAAAGCAGCTAGCTTTCATTCATCACGTCTATAAGGAAAGGAAACGATGAAACTCTTTAGTTCAAAGGTGACTCGATTGACGGTTGTGGGTCCTCTTGCTCTTGTTTACATTGCTTTACATAGAGCAGACTATAGTATGGCCGCCTTATGGTTTTGCATTGCTCTGTTATGGGCCGGTCTTGTTTTTAAGCAACGACACAAGTGAGATTTGAGTAATGAAAAAATTCTTCAAGGACAATCCTTTTTTGGTCTTCTATATAGTTGGGAGTTTTCTTTCAGCTATGTCTCTCTTGGCTCAAGGTCAGCTAGATGCGGCTATTTGGATTATCATTCTCGTTATACTCTTGTGTTTGTACCTAAACCATATCAAAGATAAAAAATAGTTTCCAGTTAATTGAAAGGAATCTCTAGTGATTAAAATTTATGATACGATGACGCGTTCGCTCCGTGATTTTGTACCTTTGACAGAAAATGTTGTCAATATGTATGTCTGCGGACCAACAGTTTACAATTACATTCATATCGGAAATGCCCGTTCAGCAGTAGCTTTTGATACTATTCGTCGTTATTTTGAGTATTGTGGCTATACAGTCAACTATATTTCCAACTTTACGGATGTAGATGATAAGATTATCAAGGCAGCTAATGAAGCTGGTATTTCAACTAAGGAATTGTCGGACAAGTTTATCGCGGCCTTTATGGAAGATACCGGACAACTTGGCATCAAACCAGCGACACAAAATCCACGTGTTATTAACTACATGGATGAAATCATTGCATTCGTGTCAACCTTGGTTGACAAAGGATTTGCCTATGTCTCTGAAGGTGATGTTTACTTCCGAGTAGCTAAGTCAAACAACTATGCTAAATTGGCTAACAAGACCTTGGAAGATCTTGAAATTGGTGCAAGCGGACGTACGGATGCTGAAACAGAACGTAAGGAAAATCCTCTAGATTTTGCCCTTTGGAAAGCTGCTAAAGAGGGAGAAGTTTCTTGGGATAGCCCATGGGGACCTGGTCGTCCTGGTTGGCACATCGAATGTTCTGTTATGGCGACTGAAATCCTTGGAGATACTATCGATATTCATGGTGGAGGGGCAGACCTTGAGTTTCCACACCATACCAATGAAATTGCCCAATCCGAAGCCAAAACTGGCAAGACCTTTGCTAACTACTGGATGCATAATGGTTTTGTCAATGTGGATAATGAAAAAATGTCAAAATCCTTGGGTAACTTCGTGACCGTTCATGATATGCTTCAAACGGTTGATGGTCAAGTGCTTCGCTTCTTCCTAGCAACACAACAGTATCGTAAACCAATTAACTTTACAGAAAAAGCTATCCATGATGCTGAAGTCAATCTTAAGTATTTGAAAAATACCCACAGTCTTCCGTTGACAGAACAGGTGAATCAAGCTGAGTTGCAAACTTATCTTGACGCCTTCCAAGAAGCTATGGATGATGATTTTAATACGGCAAACGGAGTGACTGTTCTGTTTGACATGGCTAAATGGATTAATTCAGGCAATTATGATCAAACCGTTAAGGATGCTTTTGAAAAAATGCTCCAAGTCTTCGGTATTGTTTTCGAAGAAGAAGTCCTTGATGAAGATATCGAAAAACTCATTGAAGAGCGTCAAGCGGCGCGTGCCAACAAGGACTTTGCGACAGCAGACCGCATTCGTGATGAGTTAGCTGCTCAAGGTATCAAACTTCTTGATACCAAGGAGGGCGTGAGGTGGACACGTGACTAAACATCTTGATGTCAACCTTATTAATGGTATTGCTCTCGCTTTTGAGGGAGATGCTGTTTATTCCTTGTACATTCGCCGTCACCTGATTTTCCAAGGTCAGACCAAGCCAAACCAACTGCACCGTCTAGCTACACGCTATGTTTCAGCTAAGGCCCAGGCTAGTCTCATTGAAAAAATGCTAGAGCAAGAGCTTTTGACTGAAAAAGAGCTAGACATCTATAAAAGAGGGCGTAATGCGAATAGCCATACCAAGGCTAAAAATACAGATGTTATTACCTATAAAATGTCAACAGGCTTCGAAGCAGTCATGGGCTATCTTCATATGACAGAGGATATCGCTCGCTTAGAGGAACTGATTGCTTGGTGTATTGACGAAGTTGAAAAAGAAATCTAAAAATTCTGCCGAGAGCAGGATTTTTTGTTTAAAGGCTATAAAAATTGTAACAGTTAGCCAGAGTTTCAAAATTTAGATTATTTGATAATCAAAGTAATTCAGCGTCTTGACAATAAAAAATAAGATGAAACTAATATTTAGCACCTTGAAAATGAGAAAGTTAAGGGATGTCTGACACGTGTAAAACCCCGATATAATAGCGTTTTTTAATAAAACTAATTTGACAGAAAGTAAAAAAAAAGTCTATAATATTAGTAAATGAGGCCATCTAAAAAATGAGGAGGTGAATGGAAATAGCTAAGAAAAAAGTTTTCTATACAACTTTTGCTGCTTTGATTTTATCTAGCTTTACGCTTCAAACAGGTAAAGCAGATGAAGTTCAGGTAAAACCTGATGAAGCTAAAATAGATTATGTTAATAGTGAGGCACCGGCTCCAGTTGCTCCTCAGGCTGATTTTTCTTCAGTAGGAGCTAAGGCAGAGCCAGCGAGTCAAGTAGGTTCAGTAGTGACCTCAACATCACTGATGGTTGTCTCTTCAAGTGAGACAGATGAGGGGCTTCTTGAGGTACATTCTCAAGTTGATATCGTGGAGACTAGTGTTTCTACGACGACACCTCATTCAGAAGAGGCTCGTGCCCAGGCTTTTGGTGAGGATCGATCAGTAGCGGCATCTGAACGAGGAGATGCAAACCCAACATCTGATTCTGAACAAGCAAAACCAAATATTGTGCTTACTTATGATAAGTCTCATGAGGCTACAGCGACTGCAGAGTCTCAAGCTGTGACTTCAATGTATAAGAGTGAAAGCACACTATACACATCTGAACTTGCTGGAAATACACATGCAGTTATAGAAAAATCAGAGTATTCTTCACTGGATTCTCATACGACATCTGTAAGTGCGACTCCTACTAGCCAAGCTATTGCAACTTCTGAAGTCGCTTCTGAGTCTGCAAGCACTGCAAGCTCTCTTGCATCTACGGCTCCAGAAACGAGTCAGTTAAATAATAATTCAGAAGATAGCTTAACTGTCCTTACGGTTGGCTGGAAAGATTCATCATCAACTTCTGAGGTCTTTGAAACTTCTGTAGTGGTTTCTATGTTGCAAAGTGAGAGTTTGACCTATTCGTCAGAGGTAACCTTTACGGATGGACTCATCTCAGAAATCTTAGCGACTCCAATCACTTCTGAAGTATATACCGTTGTTCCAAAACGAGACAGTACTGGAGCGCTTCTTGAAGATCAACCTGCTGTTACAGGGAATACAGATATTCTTTATTTAGCACGTGGTGAAATCTTTAACGTCAACTTTGATGTTAACAAGATGGAAGGTAAGAAGATTAAGGGCCTTAATCTAGTCCTTGATGGCAAACAAATTCATCACAGTTACTTTGTTGAAGGGACTCTGGATGAGGTCAATGCTGGTTTGAGTGCCTACCATTTGGCAGAGCAAACAACTGGTATTCATAAAATGACCTTTGAGTTGATTGATACGAATAACAATATTCATTACCTGACACAAACCTTCAGTGTCTTCAATGAAGGTGAGCGTCCAGTGACACCTGATAGTTACCGTAGGAATCAGTATTCATCAACAACGACTGTACCGGTTACTTATAATACCAGTGCAAATAGCTACACTGAAACAGCCAATCATATACAAGCTACGGCTGTTAATGAGTTGGCTGAGACAACTAGAGCGCTAACACAGCAATTGGCAGAACAAATTGCTGAGGTTTTGAGTGGTTGGTCTTCAGCGATTTCTGGAAATAGTTCAACAAGCACAGGTTCAATTGATATCTTCCAAGCAGCAGGTAAAACCATTACTCAAGCTGCGAGAAAGATTGCAGAATCAATCTCAGATCCAGATACAATTGGTAAGCAAGCTTTGGCTGCTGCAACTGTTGTTCTCGTTCTTCTAGTGCTTTACCTAGCAGCAATTACATTTATTTAACATGCTTTGCCCTCGTAAGAGGGCTTTTTTTATGATAGAATTAGCTTATGAAAACAACTAAAGAATCAAGTCTAGACATTGTTTATGGTGTGCATGCCGTAACAGAGAGTCTGGAAGCAAATACTGGTAATAAACTCTATATTCAAGATGATCTTCGAGGGAAAAATGTTGATGCTATTAAGGCTTTGGCAGCTGAAAAGAAGGTTTCCATCTCTTGGACACCTAAGAAAACCCTGTCTGATATGACAGGTGGAGCTGTGCATCAAGGTTTTGTTCTTCGTGTGTCAGAGTTCGCTTATTCTGAACTCTCAGTTATTATGGATAAGGCTGAACAAGAGGAGAATCCTCTAGTCCTCATTTTAGATGGACTCAACGATCCTCATAACTTTGGTTCTATCCTACGTACAGCTGATGCTACTCAGGTGACAGGAGTTATTATTCCTAAGCATCGTGCTGTGGGGGTAACACCTGTCGTTGCCAAGACATCAACAGGGGCAGTGGAACATATTCCCATTGCTCGAGTGACCAATCTTAGCCAAACTCTTGATAAGCTTAAAGAAGCAGGCTTCTGGGTATTTGGTACGGATATGGATGGCACCCCATCTCATAAATGGAACACAGCTGGAAAGGTTGCCCTTATCATTGGTAATGAAGGTAAGGGAATCTCTGCTAACATCAAGAAACAAGTGGATGAGATGATTACTATTCCTATGAGTGGTCATGTGCAGAGCCTTAATGCCAGTGTGGCAGCTGCAGTTCTCATGTATGAAGTTTATCGAAACCGATTGTAACTATGAAAAAAAGAATACTTCTAGTTGATGGTTATAATATGATTGCCTTTTGGCAAGAAACCCGTCAACTCTTTAAGACCAATCAGCTTGATGAAGCTCGTGAAACATTGCTTCGTAAGCTCAATCATTATGCTAACTTTGAACATATTGATATTATCTGTGTATTTGATGCTCAGTTTGTTCCAGGGAGCCGTCAGCGTTATGATCAGTATCGTATCAGTGTTATTTTTACTGAGGAAGATGAGACAGCAGATAGCTATATTGAGCGCGCAGCGGCTGAGATGAATACTGTTCAAAATCTAGTTGAAGTGGCAACTAGTGACTTAAATGAACAGTGGGCTATCTTTTCGCAAGGGGCTTTACGTGTTTCGGCGCGTGAGTTGGAAGAGCGTGTCAATACCGTTAAGTCTGACCTAGACAAGATGTCGGCACATATTGACTTAAAGACACCAAAACTACGTCCATGGGACGATGCACAATTAGGGAAATTACAGGACCTTTTAAATGAAATAGAATAGAGGGATATATGACATTTAATATTTTGACAGATTCCACAGCAGATCTAGATGAAAAATGGACTCAGGAGAATAAGGTAGAGCTCGTTGGTTTGACCATCACGCTTGATGATATTGCCTATGAGACCGTTGGCCCTAACCGTTTAACGAGTGACCGTCTCTTAGAACGTATGCAGGAAGGCAGTCAGCCAACCACAAGTCAGGTGAATGTTGGTCAATTTGAAGAGGTTTTTCGTCGTCATGCTAAAAATGGTGATGCTCTTCTCTATATTGCCTTCTCATCAGTGCTTTCAGGTACTTATCAAAGTGCTGTTATGGCGCGTGACATGATTTTGGATGAATACCCAGAAGCTATCATTGAGATTGTAGATACCCTGGCGGCAGCAGGTGGGGAAGGTTATCTTTCTATTTTGGCGGCAGAAGCTCGTGACCAAGGTAAGAGCTTGTCTGAAACGAAAGCCATGATTGAGGCCATTCTGCCACGTTTACGGACCTATTTCTTAGTTGATGATCTCTACCATCTCATGCGTGGGGGTCGCCTTTCTAAAAGCTCAGCTATTATTGGTAGTTTGATTAATATCAAACCCCTTCTTTGGTTGGACGCTTCAGGCAAGTTGGTTCCTCTGGCCAAAATCCGTGGACGCAAAAAAGCTATTAAAGAAATGGTCCTACAAGCTACCCAGGATATTGGACATAGCACAGCAATTGTCGCTTATGCCAATGATATTGAAGCGGCGGAGAATCTAAAAGAACAATTGTTAGCAGTTGACGGTATTGAGAAAGTTCTCATTATGCCACTTGGACCAGTCATCTCTACCCACGTCGGACCAGATACCTTAGCTGTCTTTACGATTGGTAAAGAAGCTAGATAGAAAAAGTGTCAGATAGGCTTTCCTATCTGATTTTTTTGTTTTCTGAAATGATAGATTAATAGAATATAAAAAGATAATTCATACAAAATGAATGATATATTTGACATAACGTAAAATAGTGCTATAATGAATCTAGAAAATGGAGGAAACAAAATGAAAAAGTCACAGAAAAAAGTAGCTAGCACGATGGATGAGCGTGCTCAGTTGATCAGCGGAGAATCTTCTGCTAGAGGTTATTGGGTAGCCATGCTTGGTCTATTTGTAACGATTATGGTTGCTAGTAAGACGCACTCCGTCGAATTAGTGCAGTCACTATTAATCATCACTTTCTTTGGTTCTATGTGCCTAGTATTAGTTCACAGCGTATCACGTAATGGGCATCCATGGTTGCTAGACAAAAAACTTGAAAAGAAGATGCTCAGATTATCCTGGGTAATGTGTTTTTTTGGAATTTTTATATCGCTAATGGGCCTTTTAAGTCTATTTCAGTCGTTTAAGATAGGGAAGAATCTTATGAGTAGTGTAGCATTTTTGACATTGGGTTTGACTCTTATTTGTGACTGCTGGGTTATCATTAAAAGAATCAAGAAGAACCGTTTGGAAGAACTAGAAAACGAAGAATAGGATTTTTGAATGAAAAATTTAAAAATGAAGTCAGCTCGTGTAGCAAAGGATCTCACTCAACAAGGCTTGGCAGATGCTATAGGAGTTTCTCGGCAGACCATCTCAGCTATTGAAAAAGGTGATTATAACCCTACTATAAATCTGTGTATTGCTATCTGCAAAACTCTGGACAAAACTTTAGACCAGCTTTTTTGGGAATCTGAGGATTAGTTTGTACTCACTTAGAGGTTATTTAGGCATGATTTCTAGTCTTACACCTTATAAAATGAGAGACTAAAAAAATACAAAAAATAAAAGAAAAACACCTCCAAATGACTTGCCTTGGACGTGTTTTTTTGATATTATGTTAAACGGTATTGTTTACCCCATTTGAAAGGCCCCGGAACCTTCCAAATACTTTTCGATGGGAAGGAACACCCATCACTCGTAAACAAAAATCGAACTATATATAGGAGAAATCATGAACAAAACAACATTTATGGCTAAACCAGGCCAAGTTGAACGTAAATGGTATGTCGTTGACGCAACTGATGTGCCACTTGGACGTCTTTCTGCAGTAGTTGCTAGCGTACTTCGCGGAAAAAACAAACCAACTTTCACACCACACACTGATACAGGTGACTTCGTAATCGTTATCAATGCTGAAAAAGTTAAATTGACTGGTAAAAAAGCAACTGATAAGATCTACTACACTCACTCAATGTACCCAGGTGGATTGAAACAAATCTCAGCAGGTGAACTTCGTTCTAAAAATGCTGTTCGTTTGATCGAAAAATCAGTTAAAGGTATGCTTCCACACAACACTCTTGGACGCGCACAAGGTATGAAATTGAAAGTCTTCGTTGGCGGTGAGCACACTCACGCTGCACAACAACCAGAAGTACTTGATATCTCAGGACTTATCTAATTCTAAGAGGAAAGGAGCACTAATATAATGGCACAAGCACAATATACAGGTACAGGACGCCGTAAAAACGCCGTTGCACGCGTACGTTTGGTTCCAGGTACTGGTAAAATCACAGTTAACAAAAAAGATGTAGAAGAATACATCCCACACGCAGACCTTCGTCTCGTTATCAACCAACCTTTTGCAGTTACTTCAACTGAAGGTTCATACGACGTACACGTTAACGTTGTAGGTGGTGGATACGCTGGTCAATCAGGTGCGATCCGTCACGGTATCGCTCGTGCACTTCTTCAAGTAGATCCAGACTTCCGCGATTCATTGAAACGCGCTGGACTTCTTACTCGTGATGCACGTATGGTTGAACGTAAGAAACCAGGTCTTAAGAAAGCTCGTAAAGCTTCACAATTCTCAAAACGTTAATCAAAACCTTATTATACCAACGTTTACAGACACTTTTTGGTGTCAGTTGGTGTTAATTATAGTGATAAGTCGTTTAAGAGACTTAAAGCATCGGCATCTTGCTGGTGCTTTTTTTCTGGCATTAATTCAAGATAATATTGCTGAGTTGTCAAAATTGAATTGTGTCCCAAACGTCTTGAAATATAATCCAGACTAATATCTTTTGAAAATAGAAAAGAAGCATGGGTATCACGTAAGCCGTGAAATGTTGTTTTAGTTAGGTCAAGTTGTTTCAGTAAGCGTTGAAGTTGACCAGCTTGTCTAAATCCGTTCCAATCAAAAACATAATCTGTTTTAGTGTTAGCTAGATTTACTAGGATTTGATAAATATCTTTATTGATAGAAATATCACGCTTAGAATGTTTGGTTTTTAGTTGTGTATCGTCGTTAGTTGGGCTAATTGAACGCCTAACTTTAATACCGTACTCAAAAATATCTTCTTTTTTGAGACCAAGTAATTCGCCACGTCTGGCACCAGTTTCAAGGGCCAGAGCTACTAATACATTAAATTCATCTTCTTCTGCATGATTTAAGCAATACTGCCTTAATAGTTTAAATTCTGTTACTGATAGTGGAATATTGCGTTTAGGAAGTTCTTTCCCCTTTGATTTTAAGAGATGACCAAAGTCATTTGTAATTAAACCACGAGCATAAGCATATTTTAATGAACCACGTATCTTCAAAACTAGCTCTTTTACAGTTTTCTTTGAGTGAGACTCAGCATATTTATCAATCTTTTTTTGCATGATAATATCATCAAGATGTTTGAGCTGGATCCCATCAAAAAGACTGTCGACAACTACAAGAGTACGCTTATAGTTGACGAAGGTTGCTTCACGGACGTCATTTTTCTTTACAGTTTCTACCCAGTTACGGTAAAAATCTGTAAATAGTGTAGAACGTTCAGCAATATTTTTACCTCTACCTTTTTCAAGTTCCATTTCTAAAGTCCATAGCTCAGCATCTTTTTTATTGTTAAAAGTCTTTGTTTCTCGTTTATACTCTCCCTTTTTATAAAGTGATACAGTTGCACGGTAAGATTTACCGCGTTTAATAATAGTTGCCATTTTATCAGCCTTTCTAAAATAAAAATAATTGATAAAATAGACTAGCTTATATAGGATATCTAAAAAGTCTTAAATTATCAATTTTAGCTGCTACAATGATTTTCAATAAAAAGAACCAGTTTAGTTTTTAAGTAGCGTTCATGTTTCCCAACCATAAAGCATTGAAAATCTGGGTGATTACGGATATACTTATCGAATGATTTGGGGTCGATTCCCAGAAAGTCAGAAGCTTGTTGTCTAGTAAGTAACAAGGGATAATCTGTCATAATGTATTACCCTCGTACTTTTCTTTGAGGTCATCAATAAAGTGACTATATTTTTGATATATGATTTGGTACAATTCTTTATAAATTATATACTCCATAAGGCTATTAGAAAACTTTACACTAAGATGTAAGATTTCTAGTTTATTCGTGAAAATCCAAAGTGTAGTAATCTCGTCGTTAGTTAAGTGTTGTCTGTTATACATGTTTTATTTCTCTTTCTATTGGTTTGAAATGGTATCTAAGTAAATTTGGTATTCGTGATAGAGTTTATTCCATTCTTGTTGTACTTGCTTTTGGTAAGCGAACAAACTAGAATCTTCATTCATAGCTCTTTCCAGTTCTGACAGTCGTCTCCCGTAGTTATGTACTTGCTTGAGTTGTTCAGTTGTAAGATTATTGGTATAATTTTGCTTCATTATTTCTACCTCTTGAATAAGTCGTTTGATTTCGGTATTAAATATTTGAGTAGTTTCTTCACGTTGTTTGACAAGGCTATTTAAAATAGTGGTATTTTTACTGTTACTAATGCGTTGGTTAAGGTTTTTTAACCCACCTAATAGCGTAAATAGTAAGTTTAAGTCGTTAAGGGTTATCATTTAGAACCTCTTTTTCTGTAAAAGTTTTTGCGAATTGTTGAAAGTAATTATCTGTACTTGTTGTTCCCTGTTGGGAAAGAAAAGGATTAGGGAAATTTTCTGTTTCATGTTTTTCGTAGGATTTTGTTTCAGGATTATAAAGCATATGGTATATAGTGTCTGATTCAACTAGTATAGTTGTTCCAATACGTCTTTCTAATTGCTCGAAGCTATCGATATTCTTTAGATGTAGCATGTAATCATAGAGTTGCTTGGGTGAGTACGGACTAGTGATAACTATTAATCTAGCTGTCAGAGCCTTATCAATATACCGAGATGGTAGAAAAACATCAAAATTGTAAGGGTCAAGGATTTTTAAAAGGTCCGAATAATTAAATGTATCAGGTCGTAACTCATCAATAATGACAATTTCTTGGTTACGGTAGCTTTGAAAAGGGTCGCGACTAGAGCCAGTGATATAATAAGGTTCTTTTTCTTTTTCAGCATATGATTTTGCTAATCGTGTTTTACCTAGACCAAGACTACCGTACATGTAAATAACCTGTTTGACTACCCCTTTTGTTTTCATACGATGTATAAATTCTTTACAAAGTCGTTCTTGTCGTTTTTCAGCTACTGATTTAAGGCGATTACTAGCTTTTGCATATTGGCTACCACTTAATTCATCTTCGATTTCTTCGATGGTAATAGAGCCTTCATATAGTAAATCAAGATACTCCTTAATTAGTTCGCCATCATTAATATTTTTAGCTCGTTCTACTTGCTTTTTGATAGATTTTATTTTTTTTTCGAAGTCAAAATTACTAATGACATCACTAATGGGGTATTGAAATTTATCTTTGGCTGCTTCTGTTTGGTGAATTAAATAACTATAACCGTTATTAGGCCGTTTGAAAAATTCTAAACGTTCTGTTTGAGCATCTTCACGTTTTCCCTCTTTGTCATTAATTTCCCATGCAACACTTTGAGGGCTACGAGCATGTTTAAAATAAAGCATGAGGTGAATATGAGGTTCTACGATATCTCCATGTTCATCTAGGTCTTTATCATGTAAAATCCCTGCCCAATGTAAAGGATTTGTTTGCTTTACAATACGAGCAATTTCTTCTTTCCAATCTGGAAGTTTGGCTAATCGCATTTGTTGAGTATACATCATAGAACGTTGTTTTCGTTGTTTCTTTTTATCCATATTTTAGTATTCTTTTTGTATTTCATTTATTTTTGGCACAATAGCACAGAATTTTTGCGAGACAATGCCAAGACCAGTCTCGCAAAAATAATGAGATATCAAAGGAAATGAGTAGATAGTTAGGTAATGGCACAGTTTTGTAAAAAATAAAAGTGCTAAAAGGGATTTTGTTTTCAACAAATCCCTTTTAGCACTTCCTTTATAAGTAATAGCCCTTCGCATGATACCAGCGTCCCTTCTTATTGGTAATGTCTGTAAATGATAGAGAGGGGTCAATGGTTTGTAATTCAGTCTTAATGCTAGGGAATAGTTCTTTTAACTTCTTCTGGCTTTCGTGATTAGCAGGGAGTTTCCACTTTAACAGCACTTCGTTTTTATCATAAGTTAGTGTTAAAGTTAATAATGACCTATTAGCTTTGTTTATAATTGTCTTTTGTGGTGTAATCGTTCTATTGGATAGGACAAAGCTTAACTTTTCTGTTTCAAAATGTGCAAAGCGACGTAATCGAAAAGTCCCTAGGTATGATTTCAGTTCATTATTTAAAGGTGATTTGATAGAACCGTAAATCGCATTTATGATGAAAATAAAAATAGAGAAAATAGCAACTATGATGATGTTGTTTAATAAGAAAGCGACAATGAAATGAAGATTCATTTCATCAAGCTTGTTACGAACAGTCAGAAGACATAAATAAACAGCAAAGCACACTAAGAAAGTGAGGAGAGACCAGATAAAAATGTTATATCTATTTATCATGCTTGCCTACTCTCGTAATAAGGAGTGAGCAGTGGCATGATATTGCTATCGTGTTTTCCATCACTAAATTTAACAATCCCAGTTCCAATACCACTAGGGACAACAATATTTTCGATGTGGGCATTAGGAAGTAGGAATTGAGTTGTATTAGTGTTGATTTCCCCCAAAATAATAGAACAGTTGATTTGTTCCCTAACCGCAAGATTACCTCCGAAAGCGGTAGCATCGAACCTTTGAGAAACAAGAATGAGAGATACTTTTGTTGCTCGGCCTAGTAAAGCTACTGTACCTAAAAGTTGAGCAAAAGTATCTCTTGCTTGTTTGGAAGACCCTTGAACGAGAGCTAGTAATTCATCAATAATTATATAGGTTCTTTTTAATGGCGCATTAGGATTATTTAACAGAAATTCTTGACGTTCGTATATTTTATTGATAGCATCACCAAGAACTTCGTTGACCTCGGTAATAAAACTATTAAGATTAGCCCCTCTTTTTGGGGAGAGAACCGAAAGATTTAGTTCATGACATAACGAATAGATATCAGCTCTTTTTGGGTCAACGGCGATAATATCATCCGTAATCTTACGAATACAGCGAATAAGATACTCTAAGAAATAACTTTTACCTGACCCTGAGGAACCACTGATAGCAAGGTGTACAACATCATTTAAATCGATGTTGACTTGATTAGCCATTAGAGGAATACAGCTTTCAGAAACATCTTTTTTAATAAATTGGTTAATATCTGTGATAGTAAGACGAGTTGGGATACCATCAACCCAAGGGAAGAAAAAACCTCTGGCGAGATTGGGATCTTCCTTTTTATAGGGAATAAAGATGGCATTACTCTGTAGCATCAGCGTTTTATAGGGATATAAAATTCCTGAGCAAATGTCAGCAATTTTGAAATATAACTCACGGTCTAGCACATAAGAAACTGGGAGATTGGGAATGAAAAACATTCCTTTATCTTCTTTAGCAAGAGCCACTGAAAATGAATTTGTGAAACTTGTTTCACCATTTATATCTAGTGTATTGTTTAGATTGGTTGTGATAAATTTGACTAGGTTTGCCCCTGTTAGAGCAGTTAACTGAAATTGATTCATATTTCCCCCTTTCTAAGCCTTTTTGATAGCCTTTGCACGGAAATAAACATTAGTTTTGATTTGAATAGCTTCCAAGTGGTCAAAAGTAACTTCATCACCTAGTGTAAAATAAGTTAAATCGGGTTTATCTTCAGGAAGAAATTTAACACGAAAGGGGTTGTGTGTTGTTGTTGATACCCAAACTTGATACCATGTTACCGTATCTGTACGGGTGTTGTTTTCATATTCAAATTGCGTTTCTAGTTCTAGGCCTACAATATGTAGAGTCTCTCCGCCGAGAGCTTCTTCTGCGAAACTTTCTGAATATCCGTTTTGTGATTTGATTTTAAAAGCCATTTGCTTTTACCTCGTTATTTCTATTTATTGAATGGCTTAACTCTGGGAGGTTAAGCTCGGAGTGATAGCTGCTGTTTACAACTATATGTCTGCAGTAATAGATAAAACATATTTCTTTATCTATGAAAGGGATGTGCGCACATCTAGCTAAAGGGATTGTATGTAATTTAATTGAAACAAAAATGTAACACTTTTGTTCTTGACAAAAACTCAAAAAAGATTGTATACTCCCTTTAGGGAAATAAGTTGAGAATTAATTTCTCAATTTATTATCACAAGTTTAATGGTTCAAGGGCGAAGCCTTTGTAATAGGCTTTATGTAGATAAAGCCGAAAAAATTTGGGTCCAAATTTTTAAGAAATTTACGTAGAAAATTTCAGGAACAAATTGGACGATTGCGAAGTTGAAAAATAGTGTTGAGTAAATTTTAAGTATTCTAGAAACTTTGCTATATCGGATAAATAATAAGTTCCTTTTATTATCATAAATAAATTTCATATATTGAGTGGGGATTGGGGTGACTCTAAACCCCATAAAAAGCTTCGTGTATACGAAGCTAAAAATTGAGATGATTTCGTACGTCAGGTTTATGCTTGGCGTTTTTTATTTTGAAATCCAGTAATAAAAATATAGATTCGGAGACTATTATTTTTTCTGAAAAAATGGAAATGTATTGAAAATAAGTGATTAAATTTGTCGAAAAATACTTAAAAATGCCTTGACAAATTTTCGGGGGGGGGGATAATTAGGGGGGGATTTTAATTAATGGGGTATTAATATGAAAAAAAGGAGTCTATGATGAATTCTAAGAAAATCATCTCTTCAGTTTCTTTGACGACAGCTATCTTTGCAACAGGTATCATTAGTCAAGAAGCACATGCTGATAGTGTTAATACTACTACGACAACTGTCAGTCAGTCACAGTCTCAACCAGTTACTGCAGAGCAAGTTGCATCTGCAAAAGCAAGTTATGATACGAATCAAGAAGCCCAAGCAAAAGCCCAGTCTGTGGTTGACAGTAAAAAGCAGGCTTTAGACACTGCTAAAGCAAATACTACAGTGGCACAAGATGCTGTTGCACAAGCAGAAACAGCTGCAGCCCAAGCGACAGATGTTAATATTCAGGCTGCTAAAGAGGCTATCCCAACAGCTGAAGCTAAAGTACAGCCTGCTAAAGAAGCTGTTGAAACGGCAAAAACAGATGTAACTACAAAAGCAGCTAGTCAGTCGCAAGCCCAAGCAGCCGTTAATGAAGCGCAAGGTAATGTGAATCAAGCTCAGAAAGCAGTTGCAGAAGCGACACAGATTCAGTCTGAGAAACAAACCGCGGTTGATACAAGTGCTAAAGAAGTTGAAACAGCTAAACAAGGTGTCGTCGATGCACAAGCTACAGTGGCTGAGAAGACCGATAAAGTATCACAAGCTGGACAGACCGTTGAAACAGCTAAACAAAATGATGCAAAACTTGACGCTGATACAAAAGAAGCTGAAATCAATGTTGAAAAAGCAGACCAGGCCGTACAAGTTGCTAAAACTGCAGTTGATACAGCAAAAGCAAAAGCTGACGAAACAGCACAAGCGCTTAAAGATGCAGAATTCAATCACCCAACACATGTTGTAATGTCTGATGAATTCAAACAAAACTTTAAGCAATATGCATTTGGGTCAATGTCTGATGAAGCCTTAGAAAAAGCTATTGCATCAGAACCGGCGTCACGTGATTTGAACACTGCATACTTATCAACATTTGCGGCTGACACAACCGGTCAAAAGTATGATGTAACTAATCTCCCACTTGAATTACAAACAGAATTGAGCCAATATTTTGCATATTTGGTTAATGATGTGCGTCAACAGCTTGGGACATCAAAATTGGTTGTAAATACCGATGCTATTAAATTCGCAACGTTAGTAGCTGAAAAATATGATAAAAACCATGTCCCATTTAGTGGACATGATAACAAAGCTATTAATGAAGCGGCTAAAGAAATGGGCTACTGGTATAATCGTAAAAACCAAGGTAATGCATACGAAAACTTAACTGGTAATAGTCCAGATTCTGCATATAACCTTGATTCTGACGGTAATAGTACATATAAGATTGGTGATAAAGTTGAATTAACTAAATCAGAATTATATAAATTAATTGCTGAAAATGTAAGTAGATTTATTTACGAAGGTGGCTCAAATGGATACTATTCACATGCCGCATCATTAATCAAGCAACCATCATTGGGTATTGCATTCACATTAAGTCATACTGATTTTGGATTTGGTACCGTACCAATGATTGAAACCCATGTACTCTACACACCAGTACATGACCTTGTCAATTTTGACAAGAAATTGCTAGATGCTAGCAAGAATGTACCTGATTTGGTAATTCCAGATAAGCAAGCTGCAGAAGTTGCAGACCGTGCAGCACAAGCTGCATTGGTAACAGCTACAGCACAAGCCCAAGCTGCACAAACACGTTTTGAACAAGCAAAGGCTGTATATG
>OGKJ01000055.1_pt1 | contig 46498 bp, 42 predicted proteins | sample 1572461 | NCBI WGS metagenome assembly OGKJ01 (sample SAMEA2582080, study PRJEB24529) | metagenome | biome: Human gut stool | place: China | collected 2011 | reverse complement strand
TCTGAGATTGAAAGACCAGCTGCGTCATTCTCCAGCACGGTTAATCTTGTAACCTGATGATAACTTCTCTGTTGACTTCTGAAGTGCGCTTGTAACTACACCCATCTGTCTGTTTGTGTTCATTGCTGATAAATTGTGTTGTACTACCATAATATTTTCCTCCTTGAAATTATATTGTGATACAGCATCCTTGCTGCATCTAGTTATGGTTTACAGGAAACGTTCCGTTCCCTTGTGCTTTATATATCGGACCTTAGTCCTAAAACTTTAGTCCGTAATATAACTTTTTTAATAATTATTGCTTGGTGTCCATAAACTGTGGTTCATTGCTCACCTTGCTCATATTCTGATAATATGACTTTGCCATTGATGCACTTCTCTTAGCTTCCTTATGCTCCTGACGCTCTCTGCGAAACATTGCCTCTACCTTGACTTTGTTGCGTGCTTCCTGAACCTCTATCTTAGCTCCAAGCTCTGTAACTTCTGTTATAAGCTTTTTCATAACAGCTATCTCTTCTGTGTACATAGCCTTATTGTTATTGATTTCATCTCTTACTCTGTTAAAGAGTGCCTGAAATCCCTCATCAAGCCTGTCAAGTCCATCTATACAGTCGCCCTTTGCTTTCATATTAGAGTCAAACGTTGCATCATCAAGAACAGGCTCTGAAAGTATAGCATCCTGTTCTTCATTGAGTTCTATAATTCTTGTAAGAATCTTCTTTTTCTTGTTAAGGCTGTCTATCATCATCTGAAGATAATTAGTAGTCATATGCTTCTCCATTCCTGCACTACTTTTTTACACCGTACTCTTGGCACGTTTCATTACTTCCTTCCAGGTATCTCTCATGCCTCTGATTTCATCTAACGCCCTGTTAAGCAGTTCTATATCCTTGCTCATGTTGGCATCAACAAGAAGCGAATATATATAATCATATATTTTCTCAAAGTCCTCTGCTACTGCATACTTATGGTTTAGAGTAACCTTAAACTCTGTGATTATATTCTCTGCTTTCTTAATATTGACATTAGCCTTCTCATAATCTTTCTTTTCAATAGCAATTATTGCAATATTACAGAACTTAATCGCTCCCTCATAGAGCATAAGTGTAAGCTCTGCAGGGCTCGCTGTAAGAATCTTATTCCTGTTATATTCCTGTGCTATATTCTGATTAAATGCCATACATTCCTCGTTCCCCATAAGAATCCATTCTTATGTGATTGTTAGTCCATATCCTGTTAGCCAAAAAGTCCAGATAATGATGATGACTGCGCATTCATCTTTGCCAATGCTGATTCCATTGCTGAGAACTTACTATAATAGTAATCTTCCCATGTAGTAACCTTATCTTCCGCCTCAGATATCTTAGTATTATATTCTGAATACTGTGTATTCATCTGCTTATCATTATATATAGTATAAGCACTGCTTGTTGATGATGCTGCCATCTTCTTTCCAAGGTCAGTGTACAATTGTGTAGATAACTGTGAAAAGAAAGATATAACTGTATCCGGGTCACTTGCTATCATTTCTCTCAGTTTATCTGTATTAGCAGATGTTTTGGTATCATCTTTGTCTCCATCTATATGATATACACCTGTTTCATTCTCTGGAGAATTAAAATATCCAAGTGTAGCTATTCCAAAACTAGAAAGTGAATATGACTTATCTCCCACCTTGAATGATTTTGCCATATCATTCTTCATAGTATCAAGAACACTTCCAAGTGTTGAATCTTTTCTAAGAAGTGAATCCTTAATCTTTTCTTCCCACTTCTTAACCTCATCATCAGACATTGCATCTTTCTCATCACTTGTAAGAGGCTCATAACCCTTAGAACTTGCCGCATTGTAGGCAACATCTACAGACTTGACAAGGTCATTATAATCCTTAAGGAAACCCTTAATCATATCATATATGCCATCAACATCTGTATCTGTTGTAATAGTCACCTCATCAGTACCTGTTACATTCAATGCCTGTATAGTAAGACCATTAATTGAATAATTGTTAGTATTATTCGTAAATGTAGCACCATTAAGTACAATCTCTGAATCCTGACCTGTGATTCTTACTGCTTTAGTTGTATCTGAAGAAGCTGTCTTATCTATATCATTAGCTGCTGTCTTGGCCATGGCAATTTTAGAATCAAGTAATGCCTTAGCTTTAGCCTGTCTGTCTGCATTAGTATCGCTTACTTCCTGTACTACCTTCTCATTAGTCTCATTCGCTACAGCCTTACCATCATCACCGATTGTTACATAATCCTTAGTATCCTCTATAACCTTGGAATTATCATCATACACCTTAATCAGTGATTCATTAGACGCTTTTTTCTTTACCGCTGCCTCATACTCTTCCTTGACACCATCTTTTTCCATAGCCTCTGTGTCATATTCGTACACAACATTGCCATCAGAATCTTTAACTGTATTGCCATCTGAATCCACCTTTTCCTTCTTATACTTATCATAAGCATTAAGCAAATCTGGTGTCTCTGTCTTAAGCTTTGCCACATATTCATCTAATGTATATAAATGATCCCATGTATCATCTGCTGCCAGTGCATCAAGCTTGTCCTTGGCTACATTGTACTTATCAGCATAATTCTTCGCTGTATCCTTGGCAGTAGCCTTGGTATACATGCTCTCAAGCTCTGTATTATAAGCATCAGTGCCCTCTGTCAATTTAGCAAGTCTGGTGTACTCAGCCTTGTCAGTGTCATTAACAGTATATATTCCTAACGCTTTCAATGCATTAAGTCCATTAGCATCATTGGCTGTGAGTGAGAAGTCATTATCCTTGCCCGATTCCTTCGCACTTATAAAGAAACGTCCATTATTATCATCAAAATTAGCATTAAGTCCAGTTTCCTTTAACTTAGCAACAAACTGGCTTACATTCATATCCTCTGTGATATCAATGCTCTTTATTCCAGAACTCGTCTTTACACTTATTGAACCATCCTTAGTTCCTATTATATCAGATAACTTAGTTGAGCCTGTCACCTTACTTTTATCAGTAGCAGTAATCTTACCACCTGTAAGATATCCTGTAGCTGCAAGATGATTAACCTTAAGTCTCTGTGTTCCGCTTACCGCAGATGAACTTGCAGAAACCTTGGCATACTTATCATTAGACACTGTTGATGTCTTCAGATTATAACTTGTAGAAAATCTTGCACTTGAAAGCTTTCCTGAGTAGAAACCATATATACTTGTATTCATGGTCTTCCACTTTTCCTGCTTCCATGAAAGCTTGGTCTGTGCTTTAACAAGATTGTCTTTCTTTAACTTATATGATGATACGAGCGCTGAAACAAGTGATTCTGTATCCATACCCGATACCATACCAGATAATCTTATTGCCATAGCTTATCTCCTCTCATCTACTATGATACCTGCAAGCTCCCATGCCTTGGCAAGCATCTCAAGAGCTTTCTCTGAAGGTATCTCCTTAATAACTTCATCTGTATCTTTATCTTTAATCTTAATTGTGATTCTGTTAGTTGGTTCGTTGTAGCCAAATTCTGCAATTGTATTGTTGTTAAGGACTTTCCTTATATCCTTAACATCAGCCATTGATTCAGCCTGCTTCTTAGCCTTGTCATTGTCTTTAGCGCTGCTGCCATTCTTCTCACTGTCTGCTGCCTGTCCTACAGAAACTGCCACATTAGATGCTGCTGACTTTGCTGAATCAACAACAACCTCATTGCTCTTATCTGTAGTTGTTGTAACACTGCTTACATGTGATACCGGCTTGGCAGCCTGTGAATTCTGGCTCTGATAGCTTGACGCTGCCGCTACTCCATTAACTTCCATTCCCATGATACAATTCCACCTCCGTGTGAAAACAAAACTTTATCCTGTAGTTACATTCATGTTGTACTGCATATATCGGAAAATGTTAAGTAAAATTTAACCCTTTGGACAAAAATATACACTAATAAAACAAATCATTTCTTAAATAACTGGTTAAGAGACTTCACATCAACCGAACTTGCTGCTTCCTTATTAGAATCAAGTATCTGTGCATACACTTCCTTACGATATATAGGCACTGACTTAGGAGCTGATATGCCAAGCTTTACCTGATCGCCCTTAATTTCGATTATTGTAATCTCAATATCATCATTAATAATGATTGCTTCGTCTTTCTTTCTTGATAATGCGAGCATATTAGTTCTCCTCCTTCTTTAGAATATCGTATATAGGATATCTTACCTGATATTCAGAATTATCTGCTATAAGCTGTATTCCCTTCATCGTATCAAAATCAACAATAATAGGAGCTTTAAGATTAATTGTCATCTTAGTAATATCCTGTGGTACCGTAAGCGCACAGTACACTCTGATATTATCATCCTGTATATCATCTCCGAGAGATTTAAGAAGCTCATCCTCAACAACAGGATCATATGTCTCATACACGAATTCCGGCTTCATGACAGGAAGTGCAAGTGTTGGCTCATCAATCGCCTGAAGCCATATAATAGAGATATTCTCCTCTTTCTCTGCATCATACACAAGAGTATACTTCTTCCAGTCCTCAAATCCAATAATTCCCTTGTCAAATGTGATGATTTTATCATCACTAACTTCAATCTCTCCAAACCATTTAGTCTGTACTTTCATGTCAAACCTCCAAATCTTAATTCTATCCTTTATCTGTCAATGCTGTTTATACAGCTTAACTCTCAGCCTGCCTCACTGTATTCCTCTCTTATGCCGGAATTATCCAAGAAAATCAAGCAGTGTCTGCTGAACAACCTTGCTCGCTGCTGATAATGCTGCCTGATATACAAGCTGTGCTGATGTATATGTAACAACAATCTCTTCCAGATCAATGTCTTCATTCTGAGACTTAAGATCAGTGAAATTAGTCTTCTGCTCTGTAAGTCTTGTCTTGGTAAGGTCAAGTCTTATCTGTCTGTTACCGACATCAGCCTTCGCATTAGATACCTGCTCCTGATAGCCCTGCATCTGACCGATTCCCGCTTCAAAAGCATCTTTCATCTTAGATTTTGCAAAATCTCTCTGCTTTGTAAGGCCTTCCATAATATCACTTAACTTCTTCTGTGAAGCCTCATCGCTGTACTGTCCTTCCTTCTGCATAGACTCAATCTTTGATATCTGGTCATTAATATCAAGGACATTCTGTACCGCATTGACAAGGTCATCAACATTTCTTCCAAGATATATATTGAAAGCTTCATCAGCTTCTGTATTAACCTTAATCTTCTGTGAAAAATTAATGATATATTCAATATCCTCACTCTGCTTGTTGTACTCAATTCCTGTATTATTATCAACACAGTTAAAATACATTGTCGGGTCAATGTCACCCTTTATAAAATTGCTCTTCTCGTATGTCACTGAAAATGCATTATCAGCATACACTGACTTGTATACATTCTCACCAAGAAGAAGCTCGCCTGTTGTTGAGTTAATTGCAATCTCATTCTCTCCCGGAACATAATTAGGATCTGTCGTTGTAACCACATTTACAGCTGTATCAGCTGTATTACCGTCTGCATCAGTTACCGGAACAGTAAGTCCTCCATCTACAGTAACACTCCCATCATCAGCAATAGTTATATTGGCAGAATTATTATCTCCCATGCTCATTGAAAATGTTTTTCCGTTAATCTCGTCATATGCAAGCTGGATTCTGTGCACATCTGTTATATTAGGTGTGATTATATTTCCGTTAGCGTCTGTCTTTACATTAAGATTGATAATATCGTCATTAGTATATGCATTAGTGTATGCTGTCTTATTAGATAAATCCTCCCTTGTAAAGTTCTGTGTAATTGTATAATCAACATCTTTAGCAGTTTCATCTGACTGATATGTCAGAGGCTTATCTGTAGCATGTCCTGTAAATACATATCTTCCGGCATAATCAACATTCCCCTGCTCATAATAAGCTTCCACCAGCTTGTTAAGACTTTCAGCAAGAGTGTTACGCTCAGCTTCTGAATATGAATCCGTAGAACCCTGCACACAGTAATTATACAGATCCTGTATAATCTTGTTGCTTTCATCTAATGCATCATGAGTTACACTTAACCATGATGATGCATCAGGAATATTCTTTCCAAGATACTGTGTTACCTCATCAAGACTTGAACGCAGTCTCAATGCCCTGATGGCTATAATAGGGTCATCAGAAGGCTTATTAATCTTTTTCTGTGTTGAGAGCTGTGTACTTAAATCATTAAGCTGGCTCTTATTTCCCTGAATATTGGATATTGAGCTGTTTACCATCATCTGGTTAGTAATACGCATATTGTGCCTCCTTATATCGCGAGTCAAAAACCGCCCCTATGGTGGGGAGAAGAATTCTTTTCCTGTTTTATACACCTGTATTATTAATAAGTCTGTCATATAACTGATTCATGACAGTCATCATCTTCGAACTTAAATTATATGCCTGCTGGAACTTTACAAGATCCATGGCTTCTTCATCTGTATCAACACCCATTACAGATAATCTCTGGTTCTGTATAGTTGTCTTAAGATTGTTGTAATTCTTTGTAAAATTAATTGCCTTACTTGCATCTATTGACATATCACTGACAATACTTTCGAGAAAATATGTTCCCGTACCTCCGTCATATATCTTAGCATCTTTAGAATTGATAAGGTCTACAATCAGGCTTGTATTGGCTTCTCCATCGCTTTCCTTGTACTTGGTAGCAAGAAGGTCCGCGTTATCAATAAGATCCTGATTAACTGTTACACTTGACGCTGTAAGAGCCTTGCTTCCATCTGACATTACAAAAAGTGGAATTCCGCTTGCCGAGCCATCTGATGTAACACCCTTTGTAAGAATCTCATTGATTGATGATACAAATGTCTGTATAAACTGGTTAAGCTGTGCCTGATAATAAGGAACTCCCTTATAATTAGTATTGCTGTCCACCTTACTTACTGTATCAGTAAGGATATTACCCTCTGCATCTGTCTTGTATGTTTCATTGCCATCATCGTCAGTTGTTGTGGCATATTTTTCAATCTCACCATTACATCCGTCTCTTATATCAATAAGTCCCTTTAACTCTCCGCCTAATGAAGTGCTGTATATGTTAAATGGCTGTCCGGTCTCCCACTGTATGTCATACAGACCTGCCGCATCTGATACATTTCTTGGTTCATCTCTTGAAACAGTCTGAAGAGTATGGTAATTATAGCCATTAACAAGCGAATTACCATTAATTGTAATCTGAAGGTCTGTAAGATTGTTGCCAATGTCTGTCTCACTTACTGATATATTAACCAGCTTGGAAAGATCATCAATTAAAGCATTTCTCTCATCCTTAAGGTCGTTGGCATTGCCATAATTAGCCTGAATCTGGTTAATCTGCTTATTAAGAGAAGAAATGCTCTGTGCCAGAGAATTAATCTGGTTAACAGTATCTTTAATCTCGTTATTAGCGTCTATCTGAACATTCCTTAAATTAGTAGCCAGAGTATTAAAGTAATCTGTCATGCTCTTTGCATTATTGATAAGCTGGTTCTTTGCTGATGTATCAGCCGGTGTAAGATCAAGCTGGTTAAGTGCTGCAAAGAAATTCTCATACTCTGTTGAATATCCCTTAAGTGTGAACTCATTGAGATAATTCTGTATCTGTGACATGTATGTATCCTTAACATTGTACTGTCCATAATTAGTATAATTATTTCTGTACTTCTCATCATAGTAAGAATCTCTCGTCTGATTAATTGCATCAACTATAACTCCTGCACCAAGTGTTCCATATTTAGCATATGAACGCAATGCCTCACCAGCCTTAATAGAAGCTGTCTCCTTCGTATATGCCTGGTTATTGATATTAGCAAGATTATGTGATGTAACATTAATAGATGTCTGCGCCGCCTGCAATCCTGTATATGCAATTGTTAATCCAAAAAATGTTGATGCCATATTATCCTCCTGTATTAATCAGCATTTATATACGTCCAAGTGAAGTAACGAGATGTTCCAGCATTTCGCTTACTACATTGACATATCTCGATGCTGCATTATATGCCTGCTGATACTTTATCATCTTCTCTAACTCTTCATCAGAGGATACACCCTCTGACTGTAGTCTCTGGTTATCATAACCATCAACCATCGTTGTCTGGTTACCTACATAATTATAAAGTGCCTTACCCATAGTGGCATATTCACCAATATAATTATTGTAGAATGACATGTAATCCGACTTCGCATACATGTCCGGGTTAAGGGAAGCGAATTTCTCATCCCATATATCCACGAGTTCCTTGGCTCTGTCAAAATCTTCCTTACCCTGTACAGTAGAAAGTGGAATCTTTCCTACATTCTGTGCTGCTTCAGGATTAATCTTCAGATTGCCAAGCTTATATAATGATTCATAATCTGTCTCGTTAAGATTGTTTCTAAGATAGATTGTCTCTCCATTATCACCTGTAGTCTTAATATATCTGTCTGTTCCAATTCTTGAAAACAGTTCTGTACCAACAGTCTTATTGTCATCCATACCGTATCCAGTCTTGTCCATGTCAAGCATAAGATACTCATATGAATCAACCGGAACCGCTGCTCCGCCTGCACTCTCGTATAATTTCTCACCAGATGCATAGCTGTAAGTACCATCACCGTTATCAGTTCCGGTAACCTTTCTTCCGTATCTGTCATAAAGAACCGGCTGATCAACTGAATTATATATGTATGTATCTGCCTGAATCTCACTTCCATCTGCATTAAGATAAGGATTAGTCCTTGTCTCAGTTTTCTCCGGACACAAGATTCCGTTGATTCTTTCAACAATTCCATTAACAAGCTTATCGAATCCCGCCATAGCGCTAAGAATTGCTGAAGGCTCTACATATGTATTGTAGTATTCCTGCTGCTTTGCATATTCATTATAGGCCTGCTGATATGCTGTACGGCCTTCCTCAGTACTCATGTCATAATCATTGCTGTCAGGTGCAACCGGAACCACTGTATAATCTACAACCATATTGCCTCTTGCAATAATAAGTCCCTTAAGCTGTCCCTTATCTGTATCATCAGCATTAGATGCCAGCTTACCATCTTCATAAACATCTCTTTCATACGATGGCCATGTAGGAATAACAAGTGTTGTTCCCTCGACAACTCTTGTACTCATAGCTGTAAGTTCACCTGATGTTACAAGAGGAACTCCGGCTGCATTAATAATAGTTTCCTTATTCTCTGATTCATAATAAGTAATATCTATATATTTGCTGAGTTCATCTATTGCCGCATCTCTCTGGTCTCTTAAATCATTAGCTTTCTCAATACCCGGTGCTTCCACCTTGGCAATACTCTTATTAAGCTTATATATCTGGCCTGCAAGATCATTAATCTTATTAACCATATTACTAACCTGTGTATTAAGAGTTGTCTGGTAATCCCTGAGCCCCTTATACACATTTTCTGATTTCTCTATAAATGCAGTCGCATTCTGGATAAGTGATGACCTTGCAACTGTACTTGTCGGATTCTTGGCAAGTTCGTTAATTGAATCATACAGATTGGTAAGATATGACTCATAAGTTACACCCTGCATCTCACCAAACTGATCTTCTATCTCCTGAACAGCATTATACTGGCTTTCATAGAATCCGAGTCTTGAATTCTCATTCCTGTATGCCAGGTCAATATACTGATCTCTTATTCTTCTTACCTCAGATATTGCAACACCAAGTCCATAGCTTGCATAACTTACTTTGTCCTTGCTGTTGACATTGACATATGTAGTATCAGAGAAAGTAACCTGCTGTCTTGTATATCCGGTTGTGTTAATATTAGACAGATTGTGTGCTGTTGTGTTGAGTGCTGTCTGAGCTGTTTTCAAACCGCTTGCTCCAACAAACAATCCTGCCATTCCATTAGCCATAAGGTCACCTCTTTCTTACTTAATTCATAATCTTATATGTATATCGTCATTTTTTTTAAACAAAACACCCCAGAGACTAAAAAAGCCACATTTCCTTAGTAAAAATGTGGCTTTCAATCCAACACGGACAACCCCATCTCACAATAAATCATCCGTGATATTATTCATATTGTCTTATATCCGTGGCATCCTGATATGCCATCAGAATATTACTGCCTGGCATCAAAGCTTGTGCTTCCCATGCCACCTGTCTCCTCATACGCTCCCTTTCCATAGTTAGCCGTCTGTGGAGCCATACTTGCATTCTTCGCAAGATTAATCTCAAAATCAATCATATCCATTGATTCCTTAAGCAGCAGCCTGTTATTATCATTAACCTGCGTAAGCTGGTTTACAGTTTTCTTAAGACTCAGATACGACTGTTCTAAAGCATCATGCTCTGCCTGCTTCTTTTCTAACAGTCTTACTATCTGACTCACCTTAACCTCTGCTGCTGACAGATGCAGAATCTTACATATATCTGCAACACATGACTGTCTCTCCATCTCCAGTCTGTTAAGAATATCAATAAGCTTCTGCTCCTTACCAAATATCTCCTGAAGCTGTCCGACATCTCCCTTAACAATAGCAGTAGTCTTATTATTAGACAAGTCCAAAAGCTCAGTATACTGTCTGTTCTCATCATTCATTATATTAATCAAAGAATCTATCAAACTTGCCATCTAATAAAACCCCACTAAAATGTTAATGTTGAAATGTTGTTCAGAATCTTATCTGCAACAGCTTCTGAACTGATGTTGTAAGTTCCTGCTGCCATACGTGCCTTAATATCAGCAATCTTATCTTCTCGAACATCAGAAGCCTTACTTACTGCTGTCCTGGCTGTCTGATATGTCCTGGCTGTGTCAGAAATCTCAAACTTGTCACTAACCGATGATGTCTTAGCTGCTGTCTTAGCTTTAGAAATCTGGCTGGTCTGATATATCTGATTAACAGCATTATAAGCATCTATGCGCATATTAACCGCCTCACTTTCCATTAATTAAAGCAGATACTCTCTTGCTTCATGTGTAAGATATCGGACAGTTTCCGCAAATACTTTATACCCGTTTTGAAAAAAGCTTATTATTTATCAAGAAATCTCATCCTTGCCTTTTCTCTTCTCTCTCTTATCTTATCAGTATCAACTGTTGAATATCTGCTTCCGTACATGCTTCCCAGTCTGTTAGCTAAATCGTTCTTACATCTCTCACAATATCTTCCGGTTCTTATGGTAGCTCCGCATACTTCACATGCAATACCAATAGGTGAATCATCACTGAACGATAATCTTTCTTCTCTTATCCACTGTTCAATCTGTCTTGTACTGACATCGCACTTCTCAGATATTTCTCTCATATCAGCCCTTGGATTATCCTCTATATAATCTTTAACCTCCTGAAACTTTTCTTCAAGCTTTCTCATGCATTCAGGACAAAGTCTGTACACACCACCTATATAATTATATAATCTTCCACAGTTCTTACAATTCTTAACTTCCATAGCTTCTCCTTGTTAATCCTCTTTATCAATCTCGTTAACAGTTCCAGTTACTAAAGCAGCTCATACTTTAAAATCCGTCTCCCACACACAGGCTTATACCATATACCTGCGACACTCCTGCGTCTTTAAGTACTGCTGCACATGCATCAAATGTTGCTCCTGTTGTATATATGTCGTCCACGATTAATACTTTTCTATATCTTACAACTTTTCCTCTTACTTGAAAAGCATTTTGCAGATTTTTAATTCTTTCCCGATTACTTAGCTCCTTCATGGGCTGAGTCTTAACAATCCTCACGAGATATTCCTCATCTACCGGAATCTGCATGGCTCTTCCAAGTGCCTGTGCAATAAGCCCAGCCTGGTTAAACCCACGCTCCTTATATTTCGAAATATGAATCGGAACAGGAATTATCACATCCGGCGACCACATGCGTATCATCCTGCCACATCTGTCCGCCATCTGCTTCGCATATATTCCTGCATATTCCTGCTTGTTATAATATTTAAATCTGTATATTGATTCCTTGACATTCTTAGAATATTCATACAACGCACATGCCTGATCATATACATGCTTCTGTCTGCTGCAGTCACTGCAGTATTCTGTTTCTTCATTTTTCACTGGCTTACCACATTTTAAACAGGCAGGCTCGCTTACATAATTTATATTATGCATGCAGCTTCCACATATATCTGCCCTTATCCCTCCAACAAAAGGTGCCGGCTTTCCACACATAGGACACACTGGCGGAAGTACCGCATTAACTGCCTCCATTAATACCTTCTTATAATCCATAATCCCCCATTATTATCATCATTATCACATATAAACATATCAATTATCATTGTCCGAAATCTTCAATATGTCTGATTTCTTCAATCCTGTCTGTGAGTGAAGAATATCGTTTTGACTCTGATACATTGTCAGCCATAAGCCTGAATATCTCCTCTTCCCCAACGAGGCACACACATTTTCTTGCTCTTGTAACTGCCGTATACAGAATATTCCTGTTCATCAGCATTCTTGGTCCCTGCGACATCGGAATAATAACCGCCGGGTACTCACTTCCCTGTGATTTGTGAACCGTAATCGCATACGCAAGTTCAAGCTCATCAAGCTGTGAAAATTCATAAGTAACAAATCTGCCATCTTCGAATTTCACAGTTACATTCTCATCAAATGTGCTTATTCTCTCTATAACTCCGGTATCCCCGTTAAAAGCGCCGGTTCCCTGTTCTGTTGGAATACCGTATCTGCTTCGTTTTTCCCATGCAAGCTGATAGTCATTCTTAATCTGCATAACCTTATCACCTTCACGGAAAGTAACATCACCCACCTGTCTTTCCTGCTTGATAGCATCAGCCGGATTAAGAAAATCCTGCATAATCTTATTAAGACGTTCCACCCCGACATTGGATTTTCGCGATGGAGTAAGAATCTGAAGGTCATACACATCAGCACCCACATAGTCCGGAAGTTTGTCCTTAATAAGCGTTTTCATCGCATTTATAATATTGTCTGCACCGTTTCTGTGAACAAAGAGAAAATCCTTGCTGTACTTGTTAAGTACAACCTCCTCACCCCTGTTTATCTTATGGGCATTAATAATAATCTCACTCTGTGCCGCCTGTCTGAATATTCTCTCCAGCTTAACAACCGGAAAACAGCCGGATTCTATGATGTCTTTAAGCACATTTCCCGGACCGACACTTGGAAGCTGGTCCACATCACCTACAAGAATCAGTTTCGTTCCAATCGAAACAGCTTTAAGGAGTGAATTCATAATACTTATATCTACCATCGACATCTCATCAACGATAATAACATCAGCCTCGAGCGGATTATCTTCATTTCTCTCAAAGAACATAGACAGACCTGCTACCGACTTTCTGTCACCATCCGGCACACCGCCGCTTATCTCTAACATTCTGTGGATTGTCTGTGCTTCATAACCGCACGCCTCAGTCATTCTCTTGGCTGCACGTCCCGTAGGCGCTGCCAGCCTGATTTCCAGACCTTCCAGCTCAAAATATTTGATTATTGTATTAATAGTTGTAGTCTTACCGGTTCCCGGACCGCCAGTAACAATAACAAGCCCGTTTCTTACTGCTTTCGCAACAGCCTCTTTCTGGATATCATCAAGAGTTATTCCTTCTTTATCCTCAATCCTTGCAATCCTGTCATCTATGAATTTCTGGTCTTCCTCAATCTGGACATCAAGATTATTAAGCATAGCTGCAACATTTGCTTCCATGTTGTAATACATACGGGCATAGACACATTTTACATTGTCCTTAACCTTGACAACTATCTTCTTATCCATTGTCAGGTCCATAAGGTATTTGTCATAGTCCTGGACATCAATCAAAAGCAGTTCGTTGACCTGACGCACAAGCTTATCATACGGAAGATATGTGTGTCCCTGCATTGTCGCCTGATTAAGCACATAAAATATTCCGCTCTTAATCCTGAATTCAGAATCAATCTTGATTCCGGCACGCGAAGCAATCTCATCAGCCGTCCTAAAACCGACACCCTCTATGTCATCAGCAAGCCTGTACGGATTCTGTTCAAGAATGTTATAAATGTCGTTTCCATAACGCTTAAATATTTTGTTGGCAAGATTCATCTGGATTCCATAACGCTGAAGAAACATCATTGCTTTTCTGATGTCTTTCTTGTCAATAAGCTGGTTTGCTATATCCATAGCTTTAGACATGCTTATTCCTTTAATCTCAGCCAGACGCTCCGGTTCTTCTTCCATAATCCTGAATGTATCATCGCCAAATGTCTTAACTATTCGTTCAGCCATCTTCTCGCCTATACCCTTGATTGCCCCGGAGCTTAGATAACGCCTTACGGATGCAGCATCATCCGGCGCCCTGAACTCATAAGATGTGACTTTAAACTGCATGTAGTAAACTGCATGCTTAACAAATTCGCCTTGTGCGGTAATAAATTCACCTGTGTTGATATAGCTTAACACTCCAACACAGGTGATTTCTTCATCATTATATACAATATTAAAAACCGTATATCCATTGTCTTCATTCCTGAAGATAATATTCTCCACAAAGCCCTCTACATATTTCACAGACTCGTAATCCAATCTGTTATCTCCTTTATGTTAAATATTATTCCTGCTCATCTGCCTTAGGAATAGACTCTGTAGAATAATTTCTCTTCATCTGCTCATAAAGCGTCTGTGCTATTCCAAGTCCTTTGCCATGATTAGAATCAGTCATAAGCTTGGCATAAGATGACACCATCTCATCTCCAAAGTAACTTCCCAAAGTATTAAGTGAAGTATCCTCTGTTCCACCAATTCCAGCCATAGAAGTAAAAAGATTGCTATCCTCGTCTTCTGAATCAATCTTAGCCATCTTCTCCATTGACTTAAGAACCTGTTCAACAAAATAACTTTCAAAATCCTTGCATACAGACATAAGTTCATCGTCTGATGCCTTAGAATAATCAGTATCTGTAAGTTTATTAGTTAAAGAACCCGCTTTAGAATCATACACATCTGAATAATTCGTACTGCTAAGCCCCGTAATAGAATCGCTCATACACTACACCCCGCTTATCTCTTAAGGTTATTAGCCTGCTCCATCATTGTATCAGATGTTGTTATAGCCTTAGAACATAACTCATACGCTCTCTGTGCTGTAATAAGATTAACCATCTCAGTTGCAACCTGAACATTAGATGACTCAAGATATGACTGTCTTAATGAACTCTTCTTCCCAACTGCATCATACTCTTCGTTAAGTGCAGTTCCTGACGCCTCAGTCTCTGAAAGGTAGCTTCCACCAATCTTATCAAGTCCTGCAGGATTAGAAAACTGATATAAACCAATCTTAATACCGATTGGTGCCGGATTGTTAGACTCATCAGGATATAAAAGGTTGCCGTCTGTATCAATAGTAATAAGATTAGTCTTATAATCCTCACCGTTAGCATCCTGTCCAAGAACTATCTCTGCGCCATCTGCGCTGAGTACAGGATATCCTTCCGAAGTACTAAGCATTACGCCTTCTGTAGCTGTTGCCCATGTAAAATGTCCATTTCTTGTATACACAGTCTCGTCAGTATTAGTATTTCTTACTGCGAAAAAACCATCTCCATTAATCGCAAAATCTGTTGTACTGTCGGTTGCATTTAATGCACCCTGTGTATATATTGATGTTACTGCTGAAACTCTTGAACCAAGTCCTACCTGTGCTCCAACAGGTTTATTCTCTCCGTTGGCAGAAGTAGTCTTCGCCTGAAGATTCTGGTAAAGCAGAGACTTAAACTGAGTCTGCTCCTGCTTATATCCTACTGTATTAACATTTGCCAGATTGTTGGCAATAGTATCTACGCTTGTCTGCTGGCTCATCATTCCTGATGCAGCAGTCCACAATGATCTCATCATGTCGTCAGTCCTCCATATGTATATGCCTAACAGTTGTTACTAAATCTCAGATATAGATACCATCTTTCCTAACATCTCATCGATAGTATTCATAATCTTCTGATTACTTTCAAAATCTCTTGCAATAGATATCATATCTACCATCTCTGTTACCACATTAATATTGGAAGCCTCCAAATATCCCTGATTAACTGTTGCTGCAGCATCTGTCTGTGTTGCGCCATCTACAGCTCTGTAAAGATTCTCGCCATATGCCTCAACATAGTCATAATTCTCAAAATCTACAAGAGCAAATCTGTCTACATACTGCCCGTCAGCATATATTTCGCCACTCTCTTCTACAGTCAGTTTTTCAAAGTCTGTAGGTAACTGTATCGGACCATTCTCGCCCAATACAAAATCACCATCCTTGGTTACCAGATAACCTTCACGGTTCATCTGGAAAGATCCGTCCCTGGTATAAAGCGTTGAAGTTTCTCCAGCTTTGTTAGTGAAAGAAATCGAAAACAATCCACTTCCACTCAGTGCAAAGTCAAATGTATTGCCTGTGTTCTGGAAAGAGCCCTGATCCCAGCTTCTGAAGGATTCTCCTACTCTCGCTCCAAGATTCAGAGTTCCGATATTCTGATTAATATAGCCCACAGTTTCATCTTTAACTTTGATGCCATAAACATCTTTAAACGACTGTGTCGTAAGTCCTTCTTTCTTATAACCTGTGGTAGTTGCATTAGCCAGATTATTAGACACTACATCCAGTCTCTTCTGCTGAACTGTCAAGCCAGAGTACGCTGTATAAAGCCCTTTTACCATAGCCCGCCTCTTTCTTGATAATATATTCTTCCGGCATAAAAATTGTCCATTCTGCCAGAATGTTAAGAAACATTTGTAATAATCTTATTAAAAATGTTTCAGGTTACTTAACTTCGTCTCTGTAGCCTGCAAGGAACTCAATAAACTTACCTGTACCAATAGCAACACATGTCATTGGATCTTCGGCTGTCATCGTATTAATTCCTGTCTTGGCTTCAATTAAATCCTCAAGTCCTGAAAGAAGACTTCCGCCTCCTGTAAGGACAATTCCTCTGTCTGCAATATCAGATGCAAGTTCTGGTGGAGTCTTCTCAAGAACGCTGTGAACAGCTTCAACAATCTGTGAAGTTGCCTCTCTTAAAGCTTCCTCTGTCTCCTCTGAGCTTACCTCTACAGTCTTAGGAAGACCTGTTACAAGGTTTCTTCCTCGTACATTCATAGTTGTGACTTCTGCCTTAGGATAAGCAGAACCAACCTTTATCTTAATATCTTCTGCGGTTCTTTCACCAATAAGAAGATTATGCTTCTTTCTCATGTATCTTACGATAGCTTCATCAAAATCATCTCCGGCAATCTTAATAGAAGTACTTACAACAGTTCCTCCTAAAGAGATAACAGCGATATCAGTTGTACCACCACCGATATCAACAATCATATTACCACATGGTCTTGAAATATCAATACCTGCACCGATAGCTGCTGCGATAGGCTCTTCAATAATAGCAACCTCTCTTGCGCCTGCCTGAAGAGTAGCATCCTCAACCGCCTTCTTCTCAACCTCAGTAACACCTGAAGGTACGCATACACTGATTCTAGGCTTCTTAAGCATTCTCTTGCCGATAGCCTTCTGGATAAAGTACTTAAGCATCTTCTCAGTTACAGTGTAATCAGAGATAACACCCTGACGAAGAGGTCTTACAGCAACGATGTTACCTGGTGTTCTACCAAGCATCAGTCTTGCTTCCTCACCGATAGCCTTAATCTTATTAGTATCCCTGTCAAATGCAACAACTGAAGGCTCTTTAAGAACAACACCTTTGCCTCTGATGTACACAAGAATACTTGCAGTACCTAAATCTATACCAATATCTGTTGATAACATGATAATTCCCCTTTCTTATAAAACAATGCGGACCTCTGTCTGTCCGATATATTCAGATAAAACATAAAATCAAAAGTCATTAGAAGCCATGTGTACCCATGGCTAATCACCATTATATACATAAAAAAGGAAATTTAAAAGCCCTAAATAAAAAAAATCTATCTAAATATATATTTTTATAAATATTCAAGAAGCAATATGTCTTGTAAATGTATATCGGCATTAATTTGTGCCTGCTTAATATTCTGCCCGCGAATTTAAAAATATTTTGATTTTAAGATACATACATATTATAATGTGGTGGATTAGGATTATAACTTACATATGTTAAGGTAATTCTGAATTTAAGTGTATAGGAGATTGCTATGAATATCCGTGTATTAGATAAAAATGATAAGGCTGCTCTCGAACAGCTTATATATACTATAGAAAATGCTCTTCCTGTTCTGGAATGGTGGATTCCTATTGATGATATTGAGCGCTCACATTTCTTTGATGCTGACTGGACATGCTTCTTAGGTGCATTTAATGACGATAATGAACTTGTTGCCGCCAGCGCCCTTTTCTTTAATGAACATGAATTTGCTGAGGAAGCTGAAAAGCTCGGTCTCGACATTCGTTCTACAAATGTAGCTGAAGTCGGACGATGCATGGTTCACCCTGACTTCCGCGGTCACAACCTTATGTGTGAGCTTAACAAGCGCCTCTGTTCAATTGCCCGCAACCGCGGCATCGACACAATCCTCGCCGTAGCCCACCCTGACAACGTCGCCAGCAATTCGTCTTTCCGCCGTCTCGGTGCAGAGCTTAAGGCAACTGCCACTGTATTCGGTTCTTACCAGAGGAATATGTATATTCTGCCATGGTAAGTTGTGACGGGTGGTCGGGCTGTAGCTTGCAGCCAGTATGTAGTGGCAGTTCGGGCAAGGCAGGCTGTCCCAGAAGAAGACAGCCTGCCTTGCCCTACCCTTTTTATTCACATATATTGCCGTGGCACTTGCTACAGCAATCCGCCTGCAGCCGCCTACAATTCTTCCTTAAGGCATTCAAGCAGTCCTTTGCAGCCTGCTAGAACATCCCTGTAAGTTGCCTCAAAATCTCCCGTATACCATGGATCTGCCACATCAAGTCCGTTTCCCGCAAAAGTAAGCAGTTTATATATCTTCTCATCCGGATCTCCGCCCGATATCCTCTGCATATTGCGGATATTCTCAGTATCCATTCCAATAAGGTAATCATATTCCTCATAATCATTCAGAGTCATCTGCACTGCCCTGTGAGGAATCACCGGAATTCCTTCTTTCTTCAACTTGGCAACAGTGCCATGATGCACCCCATTACCAATCTCCTCGCGGCTTGTCGCCGCTGAATTAATATAGAACTTATCAGCAAGTCCTTCTTTCTCAACTAAATATATCATAACGCTTTCTGCCATAGTGCTTCGGCAGATATTGCCGTGACATACGAATAAGACTTTTATCATAGTTTTGATTTACTCCTTTTTGCCCTGAAAAGCCTTGATTTGCAAGGGGGGTTCGGGGATTTTGTGGTTGTTATGATTTTGCGTCAAAAATGCAGATTGAGGCAAAATTTAGCATAGTTTTGCATAGTTTTACTACCGCTTAGTAGTAGAAATGGTAGTAAAACGAGAGGGGGTACTACTAAGGATTATTCATCTATTTTCTTTGATAAATAAGTAGCTAATTCTTTGATATTCTCTTCCTCATGTTCAAGAATATATCGAACAACAATATCAACTAAATCTTCTCTATCTTTTCTCATAGACTTTACCTCATTCAGCAATACTCCATAAAAAGCCTTACCATCAGAATCGTCTTTGTTATTGTTTCTGATATACTCACGAATAATCTCATTAAGTGGTTTTTTCTGAAACAAATATGTATCTAATACAGAAAACAATTCATTGTTTAACTTATCTACCAAGTGAGCTTTAAGATATTTCTCAAGGCTTGCTATTGGAAGGTAATCTATTTTTATACCAGAATACTGTTTATGGTTAGAAATGAATTCAGGAACATTTACCTTAATATCCCTATCTAACACAACTGCTAGTTTTGTCCCTCTATTTAAAAGATTTGAGGATGTGACATCATATGCCATTGTAATGGTATTAGTCCAACCTCCCGTCGGTAAAATCTTAACTCTTATACTACGAGCAATATTCTTACTCACCATTATTTTTTCAATTATTATCTTTGCCAAATCGTCCTCAACTAGTACAACCATATCATTTCCATATCCATCTTCACCATATAAATTTCTAGTTGCATAAGCTGGATAGCATGGATTTGTAACAACCACAGAACCATCAAACATCTTTGTCAAATAATATATATTCTGAGCCTTTATTTCTCTCAGTAATTCAAGCGAATGTGTGGAAAAGAAAATTGATAAATCCACTTCATTTGCTACCTCTTTCAAAAATAGAATAAGTCTACGCAATGCAGACGAATGCAAAGCCAACTCTATCTCATCAAGAAAAACAATGCATGGTCTTCCATCGTTATGTAGTAATCTCTTTTTTCTAAGCATTTCAAGTGAATTAAGAATACTCAGCATTAAGTTTTCTCCTGTTGACATTCTTGGTTGACTTACAAGATTACCATTTGCAGCTTTATGGAAAAAAGTGGCACGAGTCAATCCTTTAGCATCGGCGGCTGCCTTTTTAACAATAAATAAATCTTTATAATAATTGATATCATTATGAAGTATTAACCCCAAATTATTGGAAATGAACTCTCCTGCCGGATATAAGTCCTTTTCTGTAAACGAATCTAAAAGATTAATAACAGACATTTTGGTATCCTTAAACCTGTTACCAAAAATAATGCTACCTTCATAAAAGCCATTAATCTTCATTTTTTCTTCCGAATTCCACGATTCCCATTTTTTTCCATCATAATGCCAGCTTCTAGTAGTAGCTCCAATTGCAAAATCTATTGTGGCATTCAAAGGTCGACCAAAATGCTCATACATTGGCATTGAATAAAAAACTGTCGATGCACATGAAATTAATGTACTCTTTCCCGATCCATTTTCACCTGTAATTGCATATATTCCCTTTTCTAATGGAAAACTAAAATCAAACTCACTGATTCCCTTTATATTCTTAATCTTCATCTCTAAATTCATAACCTATCCTCCAACATAAAAAATCCAAAATATATTATATCAACAAGTGTATAATTTTTCCACAAAAATAACACTCCAGCCATACGCCGGAGTGCCCCCATCTTCTATACTATATTGCCTTAAACATCCTCTTTGTCATTGGTTTCTCATTCTTCTTTTCAACTTCTGCCTGCGCCTTTCTAAACTCTTCCATTCGCTTGAGTTCTTCCTCTGCATCATCAAATCCAAAATGTGTGTACACATTCATAGTTACTGAAATATCCGAATACCCCATAAGGTACTATCCTTATTCATAAATATGTATACTAGATTGGTTTCGGTCAAATCTTTTATAAGAAACACCAGCTGCTTATTATCATTATATAAGTTCAATTTGTGCAAATGTGGCAGATACATGGACAAGCTCAAACACGCCGCTAGGTTCTCCTGTGGCATCTGCTGATGCAGGTCAAAATGACCTGATGTGTGCACACAATCCAGCGTAACCCTCTCCCTCTCAACATCAAGCAAGCGGTCTAGTATCTTCATACAATGCAGAATAGGCAGACTCCGGCAGAATAGCATTTACATTAAACTCACGAATATCTGCACCTTTCCTTAAACTGTCTCATAATAGAAGGCATAATCATACGAAAACGCCCCTCTGTTGTTCCTACCCGGATAGTTGATCTAGGCATGATCATTTATCTTTATTCAACTCCTCCATATATCCTGCTGTTATTATGCCTGCTGGCAATGCTACAATTGCAATGCCAAACACTGATGATATCATCGTAATAACCTTTCCTGCCATTGAAACTGCATATATGTCTCCGTAACCTACTGTTGTCAAAGATACTGTAGCCCAATATATAGCATCAAAAAAGTTGTTAAAAGTTTCCGGTTCTACATTAAATATAACAAGTGCCGAAATAAATATATATCCAACAGCCAGAACACATACGACAGTCAAAGATTCTTTCTGCCTATGAAAGACATTTAAAAACATTTGGATGTTTTTTGAGTATCTAAATGATTTAAACACTCGAAACACACGGAAAGTCCTGAACAGTCTAAATATTTTTAACAACTTCAAACTATTATTCACTATAATTAGAGATGGTAAAATTGACAGCAAATCGACAATAGCCATAAACGAAAACGGATACATAACAAATGATATTAAACCCTTTTCCAATTTATAATCTGCAGTCACCAGTCTCAAAATATAATCCACAACAAATATAAATGCCGAAACCTTATCAATAACATTAAATACCCCCGTCTGATTTTTAAATGCTAATGGAAATATACTGACGCATATCGTTATCATCATAAATGTATCATAGATTTTACTGCTTTTGTCATTATCTTCTGCAACTTCGATTATTTCGAAAATTCGTTTTCTCATTGGTGACTCCTATTATTATATTTTTGATTAATCCCACCTCTTAATTAAATATAATTATTACGCAACTAGAATTTTTCTATTCTTGCGCTTTAAATCGAGCTGATGTCTTACATATTTTGAGTTCTTTTTCATAAAATTTTTTTAATTTATTATATTTATCTTCTGGTTTCATACTAAAATATTCTTTTATTAATTTCTCCTGATTTATCTTCTCTTCTTTTTGATATTTTTTTACCCCAAGAATATCTAAAGTTCCTATTATCAAATTATCACTATCCCCGCCTTTTATCTGAACAATATTTCTATAATCTTTTCCATATGGTCCTGTTATGCGTGAATCTCCATAATTAGATGTATTAGATTGTATAACAAATGCATGAAGATCTCGAGCAGTTGATTCTATTATACTTGCAAAATACCCTGTATCTTTATTATTTTCTGGGGCAAATAACATATCAATTTCATTTTTGTATAATGCACGAGCCACTATATCCGTAAACTCGTAACATAAAAATATTCCATATTTTATTCCATATTGTTGAAACACTTGATAATATGCTTTTTCCTGATCATAGCACTTTAAATTTTTTAAAGCCAATACCTCCTTCTCCATTGGTGCATAATCATTTTTCTCACGTATAAACATACAAGAACTAGAATATCTTCGATATCTCCCAGACTTGATAGATGGAAAAATTGCAACATTATTATGTGCTATTCCACTTGCTGTAACATACTGTAATCCAGATATTACCGTAATACCAGACTTTCTTACAAAAGTTAAAATATCTGATATCCATTTAATTGGTAAATAATACTCTGGTAATAACAAGAACTGTACTTTTTCTTCATAGCTTTTTCTTAAAAATTCTATAAAATCTGTTCTATTTAATACAACATCTTTACTTTGTGGCAATCCCACACAACATCTGTCAAGATCTAACTTAATATTAGCAAGTGCAACCTTAATATTTTGTGTTTTACATTCTCCTAAATCAATTCTTTGAACAATATAACCATTATACTTTTCTTCATTTTGTAATGATATTTCAAAATTCTTTTCGTCAGGAATTTGAATATGATTAACTTTATAAAAAAATGATATAATATTATTTATTTTATCATTTGCTGAATATTTTCTTTCATCTTTAAAATAGTTTGTTCCACGTGTTATATTCCGTATATATGTCAAATGAAATAATTCATCAAAATTTATAAATCTAGGTGAAAATCTGCACTTTCTACTTTCACCTATTTCACCGGTTAATTCTCGGAAATTTTCTATTTTTACATCAGTTAAATCATATTCATCTGGAATTTCATCAAAATAGTTAATCAGTGGAAATGATACTAAGTAATGATTAAAAAGATTCGCATGACGCAATTTAATTGATAATTGTAACACTTGTGGTGATTCTTTTCTTGAATATGTAGGATTCAATGCTAATGCCGTTGCAATGCAGATATCCAACATTTTCAACAAATCCTTTTTCATCACTGACTTTACATGCTGATTCTTCCCTTTTTTTACTGAATCTAGATGTTCAATTCTTAAAGATCTTATTGCTTCTTTAATGTTCATTTTAAAACTGTTCCACAATTTCAAACTTCTTTTTTCTGTTAATAAAAAATAATAAAACGCGTTTATCCAGTTGCTATTATAATTTAATGCATTACTTCCCTTAAAGAAATTAACAATTTTTTCTCCTTCTGCATGTACATTTCTATTTTCTTCTGTTGATAAATTTATATTTCCATTTTTATTACTTCTTACAAGTTGTGACATATGCCAACCTAATTTAAATCTATCAACTTCAAGTCTCGACAAATCTCTTAATTTTGTTTGTTGATTAAAATTTTTAATTATATATGTAGCTTCTTCAAAATCTTCTAATTTTAATTCAGTATCTGGTACAACATTCATCTGGCTTGGAATCATTTTGATGTTCTCTAAATTTCTTATCAAACCTGCTGACTTACCTTTTTCGAAAAAAATTATTTTAACCTTTTCTTTTTGAATTTTAAGAGTTTTATATTCACTCAAAAAATATTCCTTGTCATTATTTTTTTCAAGAACACTGTTATTTTTTATCAATAACTCATCAAATTCTTCTGATTCCCCCTTCAAATAATTATTCCCTGTATCAATTAAAATAAGCATATCATCTACATATCTTCCATAATATAAGACATTTGACAATGCACTTACTTTTTTATCATACTCTGCTAAATATAAATTAGCCAACAACATAGATGAAAAAAGTCCTATAGGAAGAACACTCTGATCTCTATCTATATTCTGTGCTAATTCTCTTACATAAGATAAAACTTGCGAATATTTAGCAAAAATCTTTGCCATTATTTGTGTGAGAGAAGATATACTTTCCAATCTTTTATCTTCACCTATATATCTATTTAAATTTTCAAAATCCCAATGAACAGAATAATAAAAACTTTTTATATCAAGAGACACAAGTGCTGTATTCTTCTTTTCTTTATAAAAAAACTTAGCCGCATCAATTGCATTGTTTTTCCAATCACAATATTGATTAAAATATATCTTAAACAACTTATTTTTATCAAAATTTATAGATTCTAAAAAATCACTACTCTTATTGTAAATAACATAATTATCCAAACAATTTCCATAACAATTTTCTTCCAATAATTTTTTATCAAATACTATCTTCCCAACAAGAACGGTCCACAATGTATCTAGTAAATGTAATTCAATAGGCATATCAATAAAAAAATTAACTTTTGTCACTGCAGCATCTTGTGTCAGACCAGTTACAAATATATTTTCAGAATTAGGTACAGTTTCAAAAGTTTTAGGTAAAACATAATACCCAATTTTTCCAATCCAATTTTGAATTTGACTCATAAAAGCAACTGGATTTTCCAATATTTTTGCAAGATTTTTAATAGATTCTCTCATTTGAAAATCATCGTCTTCAAATTCTGCGATTTTCTTTTTTAAAAACAAATTATTTTTATTATAATGATAATATGATTTTAATTTTTTATATGCACCATACAACATTTCTTCATTCTTGGATTCGTTTTCAAACATATATATCCTCTCTCGTATAATTTTTATTATATATTCACTTCTTTTTATATTTTCTTTTTTTATTATCATTATTAACAGACATAGCATCCATCATATCTTGTTTTAACGAACTATATGCCATAACATTTAATCTATCAAACGCATATAAATTTCTACCTTCCACATAGTTTGCTATCCTATTTTCAGAATACATGATGGAATCTAGTTTATCTGCTATATCAACAAAAGTTTTATCCCTAGCTGTTTGTTTATTCCCTTTTAAAAATGAGATATTTCTTGAATATTTAACTGTCTTTTTGTTGTTCATTGCCTTATATGTAACATCCACATAAATTTGTGGAAATATTTGTGTAATCATGTTTTGTCCTGAAAATGCAATTTCCCCCTGCACTATCTCTTCTGGAAACAAATCAAATTCCTCTTTAAAATGATTATATATTTTATTATTATCACCATTGTTTTCTATTGAATTAATATTGATTTTTATATCTTTTGCAGCTGATTCTCCTGTATTTTTTATACTTAAATATAATTCATTTTCATTCTCACTAAGACCGAATGTTAACTGTGGAGCCTTTGATTCTACATAATGGTAATTTGATATAATATTTGCTATTACTGTTACAATTAGAGCCAATATAGCAACAAATAACGAAGCAATGTTTAGCATATCCATAATCATTTTCCTCACTATTACTTTTTATTTTATTACAACGTCAATCAGCTGTTTAACTAATGTTATCAGTCCAAATATGCTAGCACCTAATGTTGTTATTGATAAAATTGCTGTTGTTATAGACTCAATTACATTAACTATTCCTGATGCTTCCTTCACTTTAGGAAAAATAAATTTTTTTATTTTTCGCACAATACCAAAAAACGTTTTTATAAACCCAACAAATATGTATAAAATATATGAAAATACAAATATTCCAAATAAACAGTACAAAATATCTTTTTTTAATGGTCCTTTTGTCATATTATTTAAAAAATACCAAATTCCCATTGATGATAATAACACTGTAATTAGTGATAATATTACATGAATCCCTAATTTTTGCATTATTTTATCTTTTTCTTGCATACTTATAGTTGGAAACATTAAAAACCAAATTGTAATACATATTGCACCTATTGTTGTTCGTACTTCATTCGGTTCATCACCACATATAGGACTATACATACCAATAAACGTTATAAGTATCCCCATAATTAGCGTAGCGCTATTTGCGCAATAATATATTTTATATATTTTATCTTTGTATTGTATTATTAATTCTTTAATTTTTGTTTTAATCAATTCTTTCAAACTTCTCCGGCTAATTAAAACATTATCCTCGCTCTCCACTTCCCTCAAAAGCACCTTCTCCCCAAATCCACCTCTTTCCTCAACCTTCTTTACTCTTACTTTCTCCAGTTCATCAACTGAATACCCTCTTGCTTCTGCTGCCGCATATATAACTTCTATCAAGTCAGCAAGCTCCTCGATGTTCTGGTCCTTATGATACTCTGCCAGTTCTTCGTCAAGCTTGGCATCCAGCATTTTTAAATATTCTTCATCAGAAAGTATCTCTGTTTTGCATGTTTTTCCATCTGCTTCAATAATCTCTGGAATTTTATCTCTTACAAGTTTATTGTATATTTTTACCGCCATTGTAACTCCACTCCTTAAATCCCGACATATGGGCTGATTCATAAACTGGTTTAATCACATGTTCCAATCTTTCAATAAAAGTATTCTTGTCCAAACCATCTGCATACAATTGATTCCGAATCTCCTGATTATTAAGATGATATGGCGCAATTTTCTGAAATTCGTGTGCAACTGCCTCATTCTCATTCTTAAGTTCATATGCTCTATATTCCAAACTGCCTAAAGAATTGAAATATAATTCCCATGATGGAAGCAAATTGCTTTTACTACTGTTTATAGATTTAGTTGTAGGGTGTAAATTCCATAATTCATCATGTGCTACATACTGCCATGGTACAAAATGATCTACAGAAATGTTTTCATCTGCCAAATCAATATCACCATATATATCCCTAAGGGATGGATCAATTTGAATTATCAAATTCCAGTATTTTCTCACTCTCTCTATATTTCTTGAAGAAGGTGCTTCAATCTTATCTGCAATTCCTGGTACACTCGGATTTTTGTTCTGTAAATACTGAATTAACTTAAGCTGTGCCCAACCTTTAAGAATAGCCTTATTTCTTACAAGATAATCCGACCATAGACTGTCAATTTCAATTTCTGTCTTAAGACCAGCTATCAACGTAAAATAATATATAAGTCTTTTCTGTCTGTTAATTTCATCTGTCAAATTCTTTTTTGAGCCATTCCACATACTTTGCTTAATATTAATTTCATCATAAAATGGTACTTGCAATCTATATGGAACATTTAATGTCAAATCTGATTTATATTTTGCTATTCTTTTATCCTCTGAATCTTCAAGAAATTTTATAATATTCTCTCGCTTCGTATTTGATATTAATCCATAATTTTTATGAATATATTTAACTACTTCTTCAAGATTATCTGTAACTCCTAACGGACCTAGTCTAAGGTGATATTCGGTTACCATATACCACGCATCAGCAATCATTTCATTAATCAATTCATCAAATGTAAATCTACACTTAGCACTATCTACCTTCTCAAGAATTGCCTGAAACCAGAAAAACTTATAACAATTTGATGTGTTCTCGAACAACTTACTTAAATAGCCTATATTGAGTTCATCTGAATATGGTAACTGCATAACACGCCTTCTTTCGTATAAATATTTCTACATATCCTCTCTTATCTTCTCTATCAAAGTAACATCTGCCGGCAGCCATTCAACCTCTCCAAGGTGTTCTTTAGTCAGCCATTTTGCGTTCTCATGCTCTTTTAACACCAGATCTCCGCTTAATATTTCACACCAGAAGCAATCCATTGAAAGATGAAAATTAGGATAATCATATTCAATTGTGTCGATTAAAGCTCCAACTTTAACTTCTGTATCTAATTCTTCCATAATCTCACGTTTTAACGCTTCCTGTGGTGTTTCTCCTGCTTCTATTTTTCCGCCTGGAAATTCCCAGCCATCTTTGAATTCTCCATATCCTCGCTGGGTTGCAAAAATAATTGGTTCTTTCTTATCATTAACTGCCTTTATTACTGCTGCAACTACCCTAACTGTTTTCATGTATTTTCCTCTTTTCTGTAACAAAATTCTTTGCATATACACAGAATTTTGTATGTATTTATGAATTTACAATATACTCATAGATATCTTCTCTCACAGGAACATCAAGAATCCATTCTATTTCAACCGCTGTTTTCTGTGTATTGGGCATTGTAAATTCTTTAGTATTCCCACTAGCTGTCATATGTCCCAGATAATAAAACTCCTTAGAAATCTTATCATCTTTATTCTTACGAACAAAAAGCTCTACTCTGATTTCCCGCTCTTTTGCCTTAAGAAAATTCTGTACATCTTCAGACTGCAGACTTCTTCCTGATTTCGATATTGCTATCAAACGGTCTCTAAAACCTGGCACAAAATGGTCCTCATATTTTGTCGTATCGCTAATATCATCCGATTTATCATAATTAATAAATACAGGAAATGTTTTTGTCTTCTTATCATATTTATAACCACCAATATTTAATGGCACTTCATTCTGTTCCCAATTAAGCAAACGACACACGTCCTCATATGTATATTTCTGATAAAGAACAAAATCTGTTACATCATAGCTTTGCTTATAATCTCTTTCATATCTGCTTATACCAAAATCAACAAGTTCCTTAATAACATTATAAAAATCTCTATTTGATAACATTTCAAGAAATGTCTTCGTTGGTTTATAATCATTGCCTTCCTTTTCTATGAAGACACACTGGGAATATGTCTTTTTACTAGAACCTGCTGGAAATTCATTTGTCATAACATTTATGATATTTTCTTGCTGTTCCTTACTGATGGATTTACCGTATGTCAACAGATCTTGTGATAGTCCTGTAAATAATCCACATTTTGATAATCCATTTGCATATAGAAGTGTTCTCTTTAATAATTGTAACTCCTGTATTCTCTTACCATTTGCCAATTTCTTTGAAATAAATTCAACTATCTTTTCTTCTTCCTGTGACAAACGGATCTTATAATCCTTCTCGTATTTTACTAAGAATTTATAATACGAACCGAGGCTGTTATTATCGAAAATTCGTATAACATCCATCTCTCCATAATCATCAAAATCCTTGAGTTCCGGTATTCTTCCCAATTTATTCTTAAGATTTGTATAGTTTTCTTTTATCAGCTTAATATCACTGAAATTAGCATTATCAACAGATGCAAATATTCCCTTCTTGCTTATTTCATCAAAATGCACTGTAGATGCGCCTGGAATAATTCTTCCACCTTCCATTATATATCTACGGATATTGTCTTTATTGTAAGTTCTATCACCGGATAATGCTATTGGAATCATGAAATTATTATTGTAATTACCAATGAAATCAAGAATTACAACATATTCTTTACCATCAGCCTTTCTGAGTCCTCGTCCCAACTGCTGAATAAATACTATTGGTGATTGTGTTGGTCTGAGCATAATAACCTGATTAACCTCTACAATATCAACACCCTCATTCAGTATCTCCACAGAAAATATATAATCTAATGGCTGCTTATGAACATTTGCCTCACTCTCATTCATTGCAAGTCTTTCAAATGCATCCTGTCTTTCCTGTTCGTTAGCATCACCATTCAATGCTATTGTCCTATAAAATCCCCCTGTATCGGGATTAACTATATTGTTAAACTTATGTGATAATTCCTGTGTCTCTTTGATACTGCTACAGAATATAAGTCCTTTAACCTTTTCTCCACTATATCCATAGTAATTTGCCTGCCGGATTATATGTTTCACACGTTCATCGCTTGTAAGCATACTGAAATTACGATTATCTTTATCATCTCCAACTATAGACAAATCAGTAATTCCAAAATAATGGAACGGACATAACAGATTTTCTTCCATGGCCTGCTGCAAACGTATCTCATAAGCAATCTGATAATTAAATAACTCATAAACACTTCTACCTGCAACATTGTCATCCCGCTTATCAGGAGTTGCTGTCATTCCAAGCCAAAGCTTAGGCGAAAAATGTTTCATAATCTTCTGATATGTATCAGCAGTTACATGATGTGCTTCATCCAACACAATACAATCAAATGAATTCTTATCATATTGAAGCAAATGTTCATCACGATTTAATGTCTGGACCGTAGCAAATACATAATCCGCATCATATTCATGATAACCCGCACCAACTAACCCCACAGAAACAGATTGGCAAACACCTTTTCGTAAGATTTCTTAGTCTGTCTTGCAAGCTGTCCCCTATGAACTAAAAATAAGACTCTCTTAAATCCCAGTTCTCTCATTGCAAATGCGGAAGTATAAGTTTTACCTGTTCCCCCTCGTGTCAAGAGTGTGATGGGGGAAATTTTTATTTTTTCTGATATGGTTTATTCAGTTGTATTCTTATTATGGTTGTTCGCAAATAAGCGTTCTAATACTTCTAGCGTTTTGCTACTTTCTGTATAGAGAAAAGTTCCATCTCCATCAATCGAATAAAGAATATCAAAGACACCTTCTCCAATAGTGCAATTCTGATACCAATCACAATCTGGTGCTATATATTTATCACTAATAATTGCACCTTCTTCTTTAAGAATTTTCATAACCTCTGCAAACTCTTCATCATCAGGTCTTCTCCCGTAGTTTTTAAAATACAACCGGTTATTATCACCAGCCATTCTAAATGTTTCCATTATTAGATATGCACCTACCTTTCATAATGCGGTGGCGGATTATGACTCCCGCTTTGCAATCGCTTGGGTTAAATAGTTATATTACTCATTAACTATTGGAAATAATAACTGCAGAATGATCTGAATATCTGTCTTTTCTTATATCGTCATCTTTATATATTTCGAATTCATTATATATGCCATCTGAAACAAGTGCATAATCAATTCTTGTACCTTTTTCGAAAGTTGCATCCTTGTGTGAATTGCCTTTTTCAATCCCCATATCCACCAAGCCTTCTGACAACAACCCAAAAAATAATTTCTTTTGACAAGTCCCCGGCAAGTAAACATTAAAATCTCCGATAAAAATTTTGTTCCTATAGCCCTGCAATTCTAGATGACTATGCAACTCCTTCAACGACTTCCAATAATTATCTATATTTCCTGTAGACGGTGCATGAACTCCAACCACTGCCTGTTTGATTTCAGTAACATTATTCTTTAATACCAAAATACGATTTTTATATTCCTCAAAAACAACTCCTGAATTTATATTGCTATACTTCTTGTCATAGCAAATCGCAATTGTCCTAAAGTACGATACCTCAACTGTTTCAGGATATAAAATAGATAATTTCTTACTTTTACAAAACTCCAACAGCTGAAGATATATTTGACATCGTACATTGCTACGTTTATATTTCAGTTGTCCACGATAATTATACCTTGTCTCGTAAACATATGGAACTTCGTGAAGTATAACCAAATCATCATCTCTATTTATATGGCTCTTAATATAAGAAAACAAATATTCTCTATTCTTTTCCCAAATCCTCTCTTTTTCTTCTATGTTGCCTATCAATTCATTCCATTCTTTTTGTCCTAAAAAGTTGTTCACATTTAATGATGTTATCACAAGTTTTCTCCTTAACAAACCACTCCAATAAACTCAACAATTAAAACTTATATTGTTCAATGACCTGGCTTAAAATATCTTTTTTTAATTTGCCTAATATTTCTTTGTTTTCATCATCGACATAGTATGAAGCATATACCATTTTAATTATATCTTCTTTTGTAGTTTCTGGCTTTACCTTCTTTATGATGTTTAACAATTCTTCTACATAACTTTGAGGATAATCATTTTTAGTTTGCACTATTTTATCAGTAATCCATGTGTGTTCCGAATAAATCTTATCAAGTTTAAAAAAATCACACGTATCCTTAGCCTTAGAATTCCCACCGTACTCAAACCTTATATCAGTTTTAATAGTATCATTGATTTCTTCAATATCATACTTAAAACTAAATGCCTTATCCTCGTCAATATATGGGTGAAAATGTTCTGTAAGTTTCATTTTCCTAGCGCCTTTTACTATGCTATTGCACCCATGGCAACTTGGAACCAAATTATATATGGATAACGCAAACATTGGATAATCCACTTTAGGAAAATAATGATCCAACTCTGGTCTCATTATCTCAACGTCGTCTCTATTTATTGTAAATGTAAATTGCTGATTGCAATAAGGACAGATTCTGACATCAAATTTCTCACATAAAGAATATGCGTTCCACCCAATATTTTTTTTGGAAAAGCTGTCATAATCAAAAATTCGCTTTAATCCTTCTCGAATCTTAGAACCATAAATTGTTTTATCTGCTTTTTTTTGATTGGTTAATCCTTCACCCGTAAAGATTAATTGACCGTCATCATAATAATTATAATTTTTAAGAATCTCATCATATATCTCCATTAATTTTTCTGGTGTTCCTGTTATAATTTCTTTTATCGATAATCGTCCATGCTCTTCCAACAATGCTTTAAATAATTTAATTTCAGCAGCATCTGTAGTCGCATTTAATTTCCCCAATTCGACATTTATTCGTGCTATTAATATAGGTTCAAGATTTTTCCAATGAGTCTCCGCTATCTTTTCTGAGCATTTTACCGCAAACATTTCAATCACCTCCCAATTCCTCTATTTCAGCTTGCAATTTTTCTATTTGTTTCTTTTTTCTGCGTATTATTTCTGCGTTATCATTGTTTATTAATTTATCTATTTTTGTCTGCAAACTGTTTTTTATTATGGTCTCTCCTATAATATCGCACACATATTGCGCTTCTGCTAACGATTCCTTCCATTCTAATGAATTCAGTTTTTCAATAGTCTGATTAATTTTATTTACTGAGAACTCTCCCATCAATCCCTCATTCATAAAGAAATTGTTTCGCATTAACATATGTATGTTTTGTCCAAAAGTGTTTTCATCCTTTATTTCATTTTCATTACCAAAAAAGAAAATATTTTGTTTTGGTAAATCCGATAAATAAAACGGCGAATTTGATGATAGTATTATCATTAAGTTATCAAAAACGGAAAATTCGTCGTTAATAGTAACAACATAGCTAATTATATGTTGAAGTATTTTTCTTTGCCATGCAGGATGCAAATACACTTCTGCCTCATCAAATATTAAAACGTAATTGCCTCCCACATTTTCACATTTTATAGCTTGTGGCATATCCTCTCCGACATAGAATAAAGATAATATTCTAGAAAATAATGTTAGCTTAGCACACTCGCCAGATGATAAATTAGAAAAACCAACGAATATACTTCTCTTTAAGAAAGAATTTTCATATACTAAATCTAAAAACTGCAATACTAGTCCAATATTTTCTTGTTTCAACTCGAAAAGATGTCCTTGAATCAATGAAAAAATTTTATTTAGTACATTAAAACTTTCAATAGCTTTGCTTTTATCATCCTTTTCCCTTATCAACACAAGTTTTTGCAATAAAGAGACTTCTGGATTTCCATTAAACTCTAAACTAAAAGTTTCTGCAATTTCATCATAAAGTTTCTCTATTTTTTTTATTGAATCACTAGGTAACCACTTATTTAATTTTATTACAATACTTTTAACACACCTATTTTCCCATTTGTCGTAAGCATCATTAGTATTCAACTGATATTTACTAATATAATTAAGTATCCTATACACATCATAATTACACATACCATCTATTTCATATGCAATTTTCTGAGTAGTAAGATTTATTCTATTCTTTTCATTGTTCAAAACACCTTCATCACACTTTTTCTGTGTATCATATACATTTGAGAACAGTGCAACTTTCGTATTTACAAGAGAATAATAATTTTCATTACTTTCCATTTTAAAAAGTAAATTATTTTGTGATACCGCTTCAAATCTGCTATTTGATGATGACCAATATAGATTTTTTCCCATTTTATATATGATTAGATACTCTCCGTCCTGTCCATTACCATTCTTGACAAAAATTTTACTATTCATCAACAGATTAATAATTGAACTTTTTCCTGTACCATTTTTTCCAACAATCGCATATACGCTTGAAATATTTTCACCAAAGAAATTTTCTGGCATTTTTATACTTTGTTCAGCATTGCTAAGTTTAAATATATCTCCTTGTTTTTCAACTTGATATTCATTAGAAAATAACAATGCTCTCTTTGGCACATCATACAGACGTTCTGCATACACATAAATAAGCTCAAATCTCTCGTTATTCAATTTTGTATCAAACAACATTTCTATTTTGTCGTTATATTCAAAATATAGGTTTTCTGAATAATCACAATACTCAAAATCAAAACTAAAACCTTGTTCTTCTGTTCCCAACTCCTTCTTTTCAATTGTTATTTTATTGTTTTCATACAATACGTAAAACTGAAAAATGGGACTATCACTATTAGCATCAGATGTAATAAAAAAGTAATTGCATATTCCAATTAATTGAACCTTTACAAAAAGCCTTTGCCCTTTCGCATTCTCTAGAATAATTTTTACATCTTTATTTTCATCTTCTTCATCTATATAGTGATACTCTGAATAGTGCTCCTGAATAAACCGCCTCAAAAATCTAAGCAAACGTTCTCCAATTACATATATATCAATATATCGAAATTTCAAAAAATCTTTATCTTCATCTGATATATCCGAATAATCAATTAATTCAAAAATATATTTCTTTCTTAGCAAATAACTCGCCCTATATGTATCGATAAACACATTTGCTTTTAATATTTGTTCAATCACTTCCTTTGTTAAGAATCGTGCATTTTCTCTAATCTTACTCCCACCATTATAGGCATATCCCTTTTCATTTTGTTCTCCAGCAAATCTCATTCCTAAGCTTACTATAAAAATAAATTTTTCTTCTATTTCAAGTGATGAAAGGTCACTATCTCTATACCCCTTGGCCGCCTTAAACAAAAATTCTATAAATTTTTCATAATCCCAAAATTCTGGTTGAGCAGTTTGCTTCCAAAAGTACATAACTAAATTAACCAAAAATTTCCCTCTTAAATTATACGTCTCTAGTTTATCTATTACTTCAATAAAATCAACATAACCAAATAGAAATAATGACGAAATATCCTCAATTGATAAAAGAGCTGTTAATATTTCCACATTTTCCTTATCATCTAACATATCATAAAAACATTCTACTAAAGCTCTCTGATCATCAATACTATCCACTTTTATTTTATTTGCAACTTTATCTAAATGGCTTGCCGTTGATGCCGTTATATTTAAGAGTGTTGCAATTTCATTAAGATGTACTTTACTCATTATCATTCTCCTATTCGATTACTTTACATACACTTAATATTATACCACCTCCCCTCATTAATCTCCACCAGAATAATCAGTATTATCAAGGCTTTCAAGCCTTTTCCACCTCCCCAAACTCATCATTAAACTTCCACTTTATCTCCACCCTGTCCTTTGCATACACGACAATCTCCTCCACAAAAGCATCCACCATTTCCCTGTTAAGGCAGGTCAATTTCAACTGCCAATCCAGCATCTCCAGACCTGCCACTTCCGGCACATCAACATCTGCCATCTTGGCGACTACTGTCCTCTGCTTTTCGATATTCTCCTGCAAGCGCTCAAGCATCTGCTCATATATCTTACGCTGTTCCAGATATGTTTCTTTATCTGTCATGCCAAGCTTGTAGCTTTCATATGCTTCACGCAGGTCCTTTTCGATCAGTTCACGGCTATGCTCCATATCTGAAAGATGCTTCTTTGCCTGTTTTAATCGTTCTGCCTGTTTCTCCCGTTGTATGTCCACTACCTTTCTAGAATCTACCAGTACATCAATCATCATCTGAAGTGCTTTCTTCACAACACTTTCCATATCGGCATCCAGCACACTGATATTGCATTTTCCATCCGATTTGTCCAGATAATGCTTTGCGCAATAATACTTCGGTCGTCCGCCATAGGTATGAGACAGGCGGTGTCCACAGTTGCCACAGATCATTTTGCCGGTCAGGCAATGTGTTTCATGCTTTCTTTTGGCACTGGCACATGTATTTCCTTTTCGCATGGCAGCTACTTTTTCAAAATCCTCCTTGCTTATAATTGCTTCGTGACAATTTTCCACACGCTTCCATTCATCCTCTGGTAGTGCTTTTGCATGTTTATCGCCAACATTCTCATTCTTGAAGCGGCTGTAAATCATCGTGCCGGTATATTGCTCATTTCCGAGGATTCTTCCTATTGCAACATTATTCCAGAGAGGCTTTTTCTCACGATATCTGGCAAGCTGCTTCTCACTTCCCGACTGCACGGCAATATATACTCCCGGTGTATCTATTCCATCAAGGTTCAGTCCTTCTGCAATTTTATACATAGATTTTCCAGACAGGAACTCTTTGAAAATGCGCTTTACAATCTGACTGGCAAACTCATCCACAACCAACTTATGCTTGTCCTCCGGACTTTTCACGTAGCCGTAAGGCGCATCAGCTCTTTCGTATCTGTCTCCTACAAAATACACTCTTCTCCTTCCCTTCAAAAATAAAAAACAGCCTGAAAATGTCCTCCTTATGGCTAAATCATGAGACACAAAAACCGCTCTCCATAGTTAACAAAGTCTCTTGTTACATCTGCTGTAACAACTGCGCTACATATCACATTTACACACGAAAGTCGAAAAGCACAAACCATAAAGAAAAGCTAAATACCTTACATCTTTTCTTCATTTTGGTTCGATATTCATTTCAACTTAAATTGTTTTGACGTCATATATTCTTATAATCTCTGACGCCACACTCTGCATCCATACGATGTTTCCGTATGTAAATATGTATGTAAGCTTGCGCTTACTTTGTTGACCATGGACAGCGGTTATTATTTCATGGTGTCTCATCTGCACCGACATTTTCAAGCTGTCTTGCTGTCAACTATTCAATTAGAAAAACTTAACATTGGTCATTACGTTGGCTGGACGTTCACAATGTTTTACAGGTATTGTGGCTCTTTTTTAATCTGTTTTCCTGCCACATGCCTATATTACATCCCGATCAAATACTTGTCTACCACCCACATTTTCTGACAAAATATGGTTTTCAGCATTTTTACCAGTCACAACCATCACACGCTCCCTTATGCATCATCGAGCAGCCACTATTATGCTACACTGTCGCCTGCTATTTCCTGTCCCCGATATTCTATCAACAACTCTTCCAGAGTTGATTGTTCACCGTATGACATGGTTACTTTTATGGCATTCCCTTTACCCGTATCCACCTTAATTGTTTTTGCTTTAATATCTATTTTTTCCTCCATCTGAGTTACCTCCATTAAAAAAATCGCTACCCATAGCTCATTCGAAAATGCATAAACTATGGATAACGATTTTGGTTATCACTAATTCTGTTCTGGACTTCTCTTAACGTCCTATGAAGGTATACACCGGTCTTTCTGACCCCTCATCGCCCCGTATACGTAAAAGTGTACTCACCTCTGGGAATTACAGACGAGCCACTAGCTGTGTTCACGACGCCCTCCTCCATACCGGAGAAGCACTATCTCCCCTACCTGCATTGCGGGGATTGGGACGAACTTCTCGCCCCTCATGGGTTATTATCCTTACGCAACATACCTGCTCCCGCATTGCCCGGACTTCTGTCCAGCCTCTGCCTTCATCTCTCAATCCATCAGCCTACTAATATGATAACTGTGACTTTCATCCTGCGGGTATATGATCCGTAATTTTACTCAAATCTGTAACTGCTATTCAGTTGTCAATTTCCATTTTCTCATTGGCTTTTTCAAGCCTGAATATAGGATAAACCAATCCAAAGTCATCCACAAGGGACTATCATGATTTATTTTTGCAAAAAAGAGTCAATTTTTGACCTTTTTCTGATTTCTGCAAAAATATCATACTGTTTTCTGTCGTGATTGCACACTTCGGTAAAGTATGAAATTTGCAAATCTTGTGTTCATTATACGATGAGGATTGGGGTTTGTCTATGGACAGGGTTGGTGTTTTTTAAGGAAAACGCACCAGATTTTGGTTGAAATAAGCACAATACTTCTTATTCTTTAAAATGCCCTTCCAAACTAGTGCATCGTTCTATTCGCCCACCATTAATTACTTCACGGTTACATACTTTTGATTCTTACTTTGAGGCTTATCCGGAATCGTCATCGCCAAACGTCCTTGTTCAACCAATGGTTTGACATATTTCTTCGTTGGCTTTCTTCTGGAATATCCTAACATTTCTGTGATTTCTAATATACCTTTCGGGGTTTGACAAAATTCCAAAATTCGCTTAATTTTCTCATCCTCCGAACTACCCTTACTATCTTCTTGAGTTCCATCTTGGGTCCTATCTTGGGTCCATCTTGGGTCCTCATCCTCTGTTGATACCCTGGTAAACGGAATCGACACGACAATAGAATTTTCCCTGAACTCACATGTTCCTTTTCCATAAACCTCTGTTATATTTGGGACTCCACGACCTGTACGCTCACTTATGTGCAGTTGTAATAACATATCTGATAATTTTTGATTTACCGGTACAGATTCACCCGCGAAAAATCCTTCCATTGTCTGTCCCAGAGGAATTGTTCCTCTGGATAAAATCTCTATTCTGTCAGAAAACATAATTTCCCTTTGACACAAAAAGGTTACAATCTGTAACCCATTTTAAGTCATAGAAATTTTGTCGAATCTCAATATACTATCAACTACCCATCAACTAAATTTTTACATATAATTTCCCGTATTTCCAAGTGTTTTCTTGGCTTTTGTGAAAATATATTCTTACTTAGCTTCTTTCCATCAACTACCCATCAACTAAAATTTTATGCCCAATAAGGTATATATCTTCTTAATTTCGGCGCAACATTTTCATCTGACAACTTAATAAAACCCGCATCTATGGTATCTTTTATTATTCTTGAAATAATTGCTTTGTTCTTCTCCTCTACGCCAAATCGTTCTCTCAGCACCGCATTTGCCACCTCGATTTCATTGACATAGCAATAACAGGTATACAAATAACAGGTTCTGATTTTATCGTCTTTCTTCCAATCATTCAAATTGTCATACCAATACAACTTTGTTCTGGTAAAGTCATCCCCCGTTTCGACCTTTGGTGCCGGAATCGTCAAATCACGCATGCCTTCTTCCATACGATCAAATCCACTACCTCGTTCCTCACAAATTCGCACTATTCACAGAAAAGAAGCCATTGATTCATTTCTGGAATGTGGTACTGTGTCAATAATACGGTTTACCTCTACCAACAGACTACCTGGATTTGATGCTTCAACCTTAGTATCGAAAATTTCCATAACTGGTCCGCTACCATGTACAGTCAAACTCTAAAACTTGCATAATTGCAAATAAAATTGCTAACTTTCCTTGATGGTTATATCCATTCCAACTGTTCAATCAAAACCATATCTGCTGGTAACCACTCCACCTCTTCTAATTGTGTTTTTTTCAGCCACCTTGCCTCAGCATGCTCCTTCAACACCAAGTCGCCCCTAACAATCTCGCACCAGAAACAATCCATCGACAAATGAAATGTAGGATAATCATATTCAATCGTATCAATCAAATCTCCAACTGCAATTTTCGTATCAAGTTCTTCAAGAATTTCTCTTTTTAGAGCTTCCTGTGGTGTTTCTCCCTCCTCTATCTTTCCACCAGGGAATTCCCATCCACCTTTGAAATCTCCATAACCTCTCTGCGTTGCAAAAACGATTGGCTCGCCATCTGCATTTATCGCTTTAATAACAGCAGCAACTACTCTAACTGTTTTCATTAAATTGCTTCCTCCTTAACCTCAATGCTACTTTTCAAATATCGTAACAAATCCTCACGTACCGGATTGTGCATTTTAAAAGTAAACTTCGCTATATCTTTTTCTTTACCATTTTTATCTTTTTTCTTACCTGGCTGAAGATTAGTAATATCAAACTGTCCCATGTAATAAAAATCAGTCTCACTATCAGATTTCTTAACAAGCAAATGTTTATGTGCAGCATTACATACGCTATTTACATAGGTACCACCAACTCCATTCCCCATTTGGGAATCCCATCTAAAGGTAACACTATCGTCAAATTCGTCTGCATAATCTGGTTTACCATCAATAAACACTTCTTCATTCGTGTTAGCCTGCTTATGATATGTAACAAACAAGAATACGTCATCCTTGTAATCCCACTTTCCGTACATTACAGATGAAAGGTCCTTGCCACAATCTGTCAGATATGAAACATCTCGTCTTGAATATTTTTGATAAAGAACAAATGGTGTATCTTCGCACTTTTCATTTTCATAGATATCCTCGTAACGCCTGAGACCAACCTCAATAATATCCATTACCTGCTTGTAGAACTCAGCATGCAATAATCTTTCTGCAAAAGCAGCTACTCGAAGCATTTGCCTCTCCTTGTCATTATTTAAGATGTCCATATGAATATACTTATTATCAAAGTCAGCCTGCTTCGCAACAAAATGTCCTTCAAGATTAAATGCCACACTATCAACGTCTGCTAATGAAAGTTTATATCCATAAGTATCTCTCATCTTATTCCGATATTTCTCTTTGGATACATTCTTATATAAAATTAGTTCCTTAAGCATCACCAATTCATGTGGACGAACCCCGCTCAGAATCAATCTACTTAAATATTCTAGTGTAATTTCTTCTTCCTCTGTAATTGTATTGATATAATTTTTCTTCTCTACATTCTTAAGTAACGCATTAAAAGTTTTATATTCACGAATGATAACCAATGGATCAATCTCTCCATTTTCATAGAAATCAATCATATATGGAACTCTTCCAAGTCTGCTTTTCAAAGATATATAGCTTTCTTTTATTAAATCTTTGATACCTTTTATCTTATCTATTGACGAAAAGATCTTCGACTTTGAAACCTCATCAAAATGAACTGTAGAAGCTCCTGGAATCGTATTATTTCCGCTGATTACATATTTTCTAATTGTGTCTGGATTATAGGTACGGTCACCTGACAAAGCCACTGGAATCATAAAGTTATTATTATAATTTCCAATAAAATCAAGAATAACAACATACTCTTTCCCATCCGCTTTACGAAGTCCACGTCCTAGCTGCTGAATAAAAACAATTGGTGACTGTGTAGGTCGAAGCATAATAACCTGATTAACCTCCACAATATCAACACCTTCATTTAAAATCTCAACCGAAAAAATGTAATCTAATGGTTCTTTTTCTGCAGTTGCATCCTCTTCATTCATTGCCAATCTTTCAAATGCCAATTGGCGTTCCTCTTCTGATGCACTTCCATTCAAAGCAATTGTTCTGAAATAATTCCCTGTCTCAGGATTAACTATACTGTTAAACTTATGTGACAATTCTTCAGATTCCTTAATCTTACTGCAGAATATCAACCCTTTTACTCGCTCACCGCTGTATCCGTAATAACAAGCCTGATCGATAATCTGCTTCACGCGTTCATCACATGTTAACATATTAAAATCTATATTCTTTTCTTCCGAAACGCTGCTTAAAACAATATCTGAAATTCCGAAGTAATGAAATGGACAAAGCAATTTCTCTTCCATTGCCTGCTGCAATCTAATCTCATAAGCAATCTGGTAATTGAAGAGTTCATAGACATTTCGCCCTTCGATATTATCATCTCTCTTATCAGGTGTTGCCGTCATGCCAAGCCAAAGCTTTGGTGTGAAATATTTCATAATTTTCTGATAGGTATTCGCCGGGACATGGTGGGCTTCATCGAGCACAATACAATCAAATTCATCCGGGCTATATTTCAAAAGATGCTCATCTCTATTTAAAGTCTGAACGGTAGCAAATACATAATCTGCATCATAATCATGGTAACCAGCGCCAACCAGTCCCATTGATTTTGTCTTTGAAAAAACTCTTTCATAAGACTTCTTGGTCTGTCTTGCAAGCTGTCCCCTATGAACTAAAAATAAGACTCTCTTAAATCCCAGTTCTCTCATTGCAAATGCGGAAGCATAAGTTTTACCTGTTCCAGTCGCAGATATTAGAAGAGCCCTGTCTTCTCCTGTTTCGAGAATCTTTTTAAGATTTGTAATAAATCCAACCTGCATACTGTTAGGTTTTAATCTATATTTTTCAATAGAAACAACCTGATCTTTCCTGGCTATATCTCTCTGATGTTTAATAATTTTATATTGTTCTTTATAACTTTCATAGAATTCATTAAATTCTAATGCATACTCAGAACTCCATAGTCTGTTAAATTCAGCGACTATTTCTCTTGCCATCTCTCCCTGTTCGGTCGAGACAAGCTTAGTATTCCACTCCTGATTTCTAGTAAGTGCCGCACTTGTTATATTCGAACTACCAATGATAATACGATACACTTCATCAGTTTTAAAAATATATCCCTTTGTATGAAATCCTTCACCTGCTTCTTGTACATCATACATTTTCAAGGTAATATTTGATAATCCATTAAGCTTCTCCAAAGCTTTAGGTTCACTAAAATTCAGATAATTAGTAGTAAGAATTTCGCCCGGAATATTTTTCTTTTCCAACTCTTTCAATGTCTGAAGTAATGGCGTAATTCCACCCAAAGTAATGAACGCAACACTAATCTGAAACTTATCGCACCTTAAAAGTTCATCCTCAATGGAAGATAAAACCTTCTTCCCGTCCTTGTAATTATTAGATACAAACTGTGGGCTATAGAAGCTGTTTGATGCAACCGAACCATCTATATATGCTGTCTCAAATCCTAATCGCAATTCATCTCTTTTATCCATACTGGTACTCCATTTTCACTGACAATTATTATACTAATTATATTATCTATTATGGTAAGTTGCAATGAAAGATTAAATTAAAAATGTATATTTAAATTAAAAAATAGCACCCCGGCAGTACCCATCCACTGCCGAAGTGCTATCCACTCCATCAATTATTCCATTAAAATCTACCCAAATATGCTCATCAGATTAGCCACAACCAGGCCGCCGCCGGTTCCGATGACATAGCCGAGTAGCGCCATCATGATACCAACTGGTACGAGGGCATTTGAGTATGCGCCGGCGAGGACCGGTGCTGTTGCTGTTCCACCGATGTTTGCGAGGGAAGCAACACAGCATGTGAAGATGTCGAGTTTCAATATCTTCGCAAGTGCAATCATTATTGCAACATGGATAAGGAGGATTACGAATCCTGCGAGAAGCCATATTGGGGCATTGCCGACTGCTCCGAGGTCTGCTCTTGAAGCGATTAAGGCAATGACTATATAAAGCATTACATTTGAAATCTCCTCAGTTCCCTTAATCTTGCCAAATGGTGTAAGGGCGAATACGATACCAAGCACTGATACGATAAGGACTGTCCATGTTGTGCTGTCAAAGAATGATAAATGTGCATTAATCATGCTGCCAAGTTCCATTGAAACTGCCGATACTAAGAGTCCTGAACCGAGCAGAAGAATGATGTTCTGCCATACAAGAGGCTTTGTGTTGGCTTTTGCTTCCTCTTCGAGTGCAACTCCAACGCCGTCGATTATGCTTGTGTCTGCCTTTGTCCATTTGTTGAACTTCTCGTGATTTCCGATTGCCCACAGAAGGAACATTACATAAAGTGTCGCGCAGATTGAATCCATAACAAGGGCGTAAGCCATTGTTGCTTCGTCAACATCAAGTGCTGCCTGGATTGCGAGCATATTGCCGCCGCCGCCCATCCAGCTTCCGCACAGTGCGCCGAGTGCTTTCCATGAACCTGCGCCTAAGAGCTGGTGGAATATTGCATATGAAACAAAGAATCCAAGTCCTATTGACAAAGTTGCTGCGAAGAAACCGATAAGCATTTTAGGTCCAAGCTTGATGATTTTCTTCAAATCACAGCGAAGCAGCATTATGAAAAGCATCGCATATAATATCGGGTTCTTGACTGATTTGTACACAGCGCTTGTTGCACTAAGGTCCCACACTTTCATTGTGCAAAGCAGCATAAGCCCCAGGTATATAAGTACAATCGGCGGTGCAAAATTAAAGAACACCTGTGCCTTTTTCCCTTTAAAAATCTTAGGTAGATTTACTAATACTGCGGCTGCAAATATAAGTGCCGCAAGGTATAAAAATCCATCTTTTATCATGTATTAATTCTCCTTATGGTTAATATATAGCATATTCTACCCATTTTTCTGTAGTATATAACTAAATTTGCGGAAGTAAATGTGATGCAATCTGTCGTCACACACTTACTCCCGCAAATTTAATTATAAACTTTTAAGTATCTCCAGCAGATATTCCCAAGTCCGCTCCACTGAAGCCACATTCATACACTCATCAGGCGTATGCACACTTTCAAGTGTCGGTCCAAATGATATCATATCTACTCCCGGCATTTTCCCGGCAAGTATGCCGCATTCGAGTCCAGCGTGGATTGAGGTCACTTTCGGTTCGTGGCCGTACACATTTGTAAAGCTATCAACGCATATCTTTCTTAACTGCGAATCACTCTTGTATTCCCACGCAGGATAGTCCGACATTGTGACTACTTTTCCTGACAAATGTTTTACAAATGTATTAACTCTCTCAAGCAATAATTTCTTTCCAGCCGCTGTATTGCTTCTTATAAGATATTTGTACACGAGCTTGTCATCTTCAAGATACGCTGTGCCCAGATTAAGTGAAGTCTGCACCATGCCGTTGATTTCCTGACTCATTCTGTACACACCATCAGGACTTAACCCGAGGGCATATATTACATTTTCAGTGCTATGGAAATCGAGGACTTTGTCTGCTGCAGCGTCTGCCTTGCCAACCTCAATCTTAGCATGTGGCTCTGTCGCACTGATTTCCTGCATCCACACATCTGCACTCTCTTTGATGCTTTGTTCAAATGTTGTGGCATCGCAGCTTCTGACACTTACAACTGCCTTTGCTTCTTTTGGAATTGCATTTTCCTTGCCGCCACCTGAAAGCGACACAAGACGGAAATCTGCCGCCCCGCTGGCATGTGAAAGTAATGAAGCAAGCAATCTTATCGCATTAGTATGCTGTTTGTGAATCTCAACACCGGAATGACCGCCGGCAAGCCCGCTTATCTTAACCCCAAAGCAGACCTGGCCATTTCCTGCAGCATCTGATGCATTGTCATCCTGCTCTCCACCTGCCACCCAGCCCGCAGCATCCTCATACGCAATCGGAATATCGCACTCAGCCCTTACACCACCAGCACAGCTTACATACAATATTCCCTCACTTTCAGAATCAATATTGATAAGTCTCTTTGCTGTAAGGTCAGAAGTGTCGAGGTCTCTTGCGCCAAGCATTCCAATCTCCTCATCACTTGTAAGCACTGCCTGTATCGGAGGGTGTGCAATTGTATCCGAAGCAAGCACTGCCAGTATAAATGCAACAGCAATTCCATCATCAGCGCCAAGAGTAGTGCCGTCAGCCCATACCATCTTACCATCAGTGCAGGTCTTAATGCTCTGTACACTCATGTCAATATCGCAATCCTGCTCTTTCTCACACACCATATCAAGATGTGCCTGCAAAATCACAGGCTCACAGTCCTCATATCCAGAAGTCCCCGCCTTAAATATAACAACATTATCAGCCGCGTCCTTCCTTGCCTTAAGTCCATGCAACTTAGCAAACTCCAGACAATAATCCGCAATCATCCCAGTATTTCCAGAACCATGCGGAATCGAGCATATTTTTTCAAAATAAGAAAACACCTCACCAGGTGACAATTCATTTAACTTCATAAAAAGCCTCCTAAACCTACTTTTTGATCAATTTTCACAATCTGATAGGTCTTTTTTACATTGTTAGTTGGTTTATTATGCTTCTTTTCCCCTTAAACGCCTACTAATTCATCATATTTAGCAACATTAGTAGGTCTTTTTCTTATATGTTTAAGTCAAGTCCAAATTTGTGTGTAAATTCATCTTTCAGTTATGTGGTTTTATCTAC
>OGKJ01000050.1_pt1 | contig 48046 bp, 53 predicted proteins | sample 1572461 | NCBI WGS metagenome assembly OGKJ01 (sample SAMEA2582080, study PRJEB24529) | metagenome | biome: Human gut stool | place: China | collected 2011 | reverse complement strand
GGGCTATCCCTCCAGTGGTTAAAACCACTGGTATCTCGCCCACTATGTCAATGAAAGTTGTAGCAATTTCCGGAGCTGTAATTGGGAAAAAGACTCTAACTGCCATGAAATATGTAGCAGAAAAGATGAATAAAGATTTTCCAGAGGTTGAATTTGACTTGATAGATTTGAGTGAAAAGGATATTCAATTTAGCGATGGACGTAATTATACCGAATATCAAGGAGATATTTTAGAAGTTACTACTAAGATTATGGAAGCAGATGCCCTAATAATTGGAACACCGATTTTCCAAGCTTCAATTCCTGGATCAGTGAAAAATATTTTTGACTTACTACCAGAAAAAGCCTTACGTGACAAAGTGGTTTCAATTGTGGTTACTGCTGGTTCTGCTAAGCATTATCTAGTAGCTGAGATGCAACTTAAGCCAATCTTGTCATATATGAAGGCACAAGTTTTACCAGAAATTGTCTTTATTGAAGGACAAGATTTGTTCAGACAAGAAATCATCAATGCTGATATTAATTTCAGGTTGGATAAATTAGTTGAAGATACTTTGATTATGGTTGAAACTTTTAAAGAACTGCGAAAGAAACAAGAAGATGCATTATTCTAGAGTTACCGAGAAGAGTGGATGGAATTCCATTCTTCTTTTTTATTAGAACAGGTTTTGAAAACGGTCTACAAAATAGTCGTGAATTAGTGTACAATGATTATATAAATTGAAATAATTGGAGGAAGATTTTGATGGACATCTCAGCAGAACGTTTTGGTGAACTGAACGGTGAAAAGGTAAACAAAATTACATTGACAAACGATAATGGAGTAGCAATCTCATGTTTGACAATGGGAGCTTTATGGCACGAATTCTTAGTACCAGCTGCAGACGGTACAAAACAAAACTTGATTTTAAACTACAACACAGTAGCTGAATACTACAGCAATGGTTTATGTACTAATCAAGTAATTGGTCGTGTTGCAGGTCGAATTAAGAATGGTAAGTGCGAAATTAATGGGGAACAAGTAACTTTACCACAAAATGAAAACGGTAATACTTTACACGGTGGTCCTCATGGATTTAATACTTATAACTGGAGCTTTACAACTTCAGCTAACCGTAACAGCATTAGTGTGATTTTCCAAAAACAAGTTTTAAGTGCAGTTGATGGATTCCCAGGAGATATCTTGGTAACTGTTATCTATACTTTAGACAATAGTAATAACGTAACAATTTCCTTTAATGCACTTGGAGACGATAAGGTAGATACACTATTTAACCCAACTAACCACGTTTACTTTAACTTGAGTAATCGTTCTGACTTGGCTAGTCATGAGCTTAAAATCAATAGTGACGGATATCTAGAATTAGATGAGAACCTAATTCCAACAGGTCGAATTCGTCATGGCGAAGGTACAGCTTATGATTTTACTAAAGGTGCTAACTTATACGAAGCTATCCAACAAAATGAAAAAGGTGGCTTTGATGATGCATTTGTTGTAAATGGACCAGGTAAAGCTGTAGAACCAATCGCTGTTTTACGTGATACTCAATCTGGAAATACAGTAATAATTGATTCAGATCGTAACAGTTTAATCATGTATACAATGAATGATGATTTGCCAGATGTTCATTTCAAACGTGATAATGGACGTCCTGCTAAGAAGCAAGAAGGGGTAGCTTTAGAAGCTCAAACTTTACCAGATGCAATTAATCAAGAAACATTTGGAGATATTGTATTACCACGTGGGGCAAAGCGTTCCTACCACATTAAGTACACATACTCCAACGATAAAAATTAATTTGAACTAAAATAGATCTTTCGTTAAGATATAATAAACAAAAAGTCAGTAACTATTACTGGCTTTTTTCTTGAGGTGGATTATGTTAGAAAATTATTTATTTGATTTTGACGGTACAATTGCTGATTCTGGTGAAACTGGAATTATCGCAGTTCAAAAAGCTTTTGTTGATTATGGATTGGAGAAGCCAACTGCAGAATCAGTTAGGTATTATATGGGCGTTCCAATTGAAACATTCTTCCCTAAAATATCTAATCGTGAGTTAAACGATGCTGAATGGGAAGAAGTTTTTGCGATATTTAGACAATACTACAGTGAATTAGAACTTGAAATTACACAACTTTTCCCAGGTATGAAAGAAACTTTGATGCAATTGGTTGAGGATGGGAAACGTTTATTTGTAGTATCAAGCAAGAACTCAGTTTCCTTAAATCGAAATTTGGAAAATTTGGGGATAGCAGATTTGTTTACAGACACAATTGGATCGGATCAAGTGGAAAACTACAAGCCAGCTCCAGACGGTATAAATATACTTGCTAATAGACATGATCTAGATAAGGCGAAGACAGTTATGATTGGCGATGCTAAGTACGATTTACAAATGGGGAAAGCTGCTGAAGTTAAGACATGTGGCTGTGCTTGGGATACCTATGATATTGAATTATTGAAAAAAGAAGAACCGGATTATTTGTTAGAAAAAGTAGAAAAGTTACTAGAAATCTAAGGATGAAAAGGTTAATAAAAGCGTTGGTATGTGCCAACGTTTTTTGATATGAAAAATAAAAAAGAGCGGTATTTAAACCGCCCAGATCTACGACGTCAATACAATATTGTGGTTGCTTAAGCCACTGTGCATTTCCATCATCATTTGCATTCATGTATAGTATAACACTTCACACCTAATAAGCGCATTAAAAAGGCTATTGAATGTCTGCTTAATTGGTTAGAAGATTAGTTTCTGAAAGCTAGTTACCGGCAGGAGATGGTTATTTCAGCGGTTCTTTTTGAGGATCGCTGTTTTTATTTTCTTCTGATCCAACAGCCAGGATGAAGACAGTACTAATAACTAGCAAGCTACCCAAGATTTCAGCCCAGTTAAACTGCATTTTAAAGATAAGAAAGTCTAGTAAAGCAGCAGTTAAAGGCTCGAAAGTGTCTAATAAAGTTGCTTCAGTAGCACTAATTAGATGCAGACTTTTTACAAAAAGGTAGTAAGATAAAGCAGTTCCGATAAAAATCAAGAAAAGCATATTTAAAGTAACTGCAGGCGTAAATTTAGGAACAGACTTCCATACTGGATGAATAAATTCAAAGACAATACCACCAACTAGCATCGCCCAAGCACTGATAGTAGTAGGATTATGTCGACGTAAAAGATCAACTGGCAAGACAGAATTTCCGGCCTGAGTTAACATCAGAAAAATTCCCCAAATGATTGCCTCTTTTGAGATCGCAAGTTGATTAAAAGAACCCTTGGTAACCAATAACCAAGCACCAATAAGGGCAGTAATAGTCGCAATCCATTGTTTTCTACCAGGTAATTGTTTAAAAATAATAGCTGAATAAAAGATAACAGGAAGAATCCCTAAAGTTTGAATGATGGTTGCGACAGTTGCATTACTATAATTAACAGTCATTGAATAAGTAAATTGTACTCCTGCCAAGCCTAAAATGGAGAATAAGACAATTCCCAAAATATCCTTGAAACTTTTAAAGACTAGAAAAATTTTCTTACCATCAAGATAGTAAGCCAATCCCAGTAAAGTTAATGCTGACAAGCTCATTTTTACACCCATCATCCAATAAACTGAAACGTGTTGATCCTGAAATAGATACTCAGAGGCAATTCCAGCCATTCCCCAGAAAATACCAGCTAAACTAGCATAAATAACCCCTTTTAAATGTGTTCTTGTTTGCAAAATTTCACCACCTAAAAAACATACTTTATCGATTATAGGTAAAATTAGGGGAAAATTAAAGACATTATTGAACTAAAATTGTAAAATAAAGGTATTATGCTAGGGAAGTGATGTTTTTGACACTGTGGCAACGTTTTTTAGGAAACGAACGGTTAAGGCGATTTACAGTTTTACTATTTTTAGTAGGAGTGCTGTATCTAGCTCGAAGTATGATGAGTTTAATCTTACTAACCTTTATTTTTTCGTTTCTAGTTATTAGTTTAAATGATGCAATTAGAAAGAAAATAGATATTCCTTCTAAATTAATTGTCATCATTGTTTATTTGTTGATGATAGGTGGTATTTACTTAGCAATAACTATCTACCTACCAAAATTAGTTACACAAACAGAAAATTTGGTAAATTACATTGTTAAGTTCTATAATCATCCACCTAAGGGAACAAATGATGTGATTAATATGGTCACACAATACATTAGTCAATCCGATATTATGAAACAAATACGTGGTGGTATGTCAATTATCGTTAAGTATTTGGCAAATATTGGAACGATGGGAATGACGTTTATTATGGCGTTATTGCTAAGTTTTTTCTTTACAATTGATAAAGATGATTTGTTTAAGTTTTCAAAATCATTTTTAAAGGGTCCATATTCATGGTTCTTTAATGACGTTTACTACTTTGCTAAGATCTTTGTTAACAGTTTTGGGGTTGTATTAGAAACTCAATTTATTATTGCTTTAATTAATACGGCAATTACAACAACGATTTTAGCATGTATGAAGATGCCTCAATTGTTCAGTTTAGCGTTATTAATATTCTTCATGAGTATGATTCCAGTTGCTGGGGTTATTATTTCAGCAATTCCGATGATGTTAATTGGTTACACTGTTGGTGGGGTAAAGTATATTATTTATATCATCATTATGCTTTGTGTGGTTCATGCCTTAGAAGCATATGTGTTAAATCCTAAGTTAATGTCAAGTCGAACAGAATTACCAATTTTCTACACATTTGTTGTACTATATGTGTCTGAACATTTATTTGGAATGTGGGGATTAATTGTTGGTATCCCAGTATTTACATTCCTTTTGGATATTTTAGGGGTTAAAAGCGACCATATTCGCAGAGAAAGACTAAAGAAATTCAGAGAGAAGGTAAAATAGATGGAAAAAGAAGAATTTATCAAGAAATACGCAGTTGAACGTCGTAACACTAACTCATCTAAATGGGATGGCTTAGAATCTCAATTCGGCGAAACTGATCTTTTACCTTTATGGGTAGCAGATACAGAATTCAAGGTTCCTGAAGCAGCACGAAAAGCATTGGTTGAACGTGTTGAACATGGTGCTTTTGGATATTCTTTAGTGCCAGATAGCTATTATGAAGCATACTTTAACTGGCAAAAGGAACGTTATGGGATTGAATTGCATAAAGATTGGATGAGATTTGGTACAGGGGTAGTGCAATCATTAAGTACTTTGATTGAAACCTTGACAGTTCCAGGTGAAGCAATCATGGTTTTACAACCTGTATATTATCCATTCATGCGAGTAATTGAAAATAACAATCGTAAATTAGTAATTTCTGAATTGGTAAATCATGATGGACATTACGAAATGGATTACGAAGATATCCAAAAGAAGATGCAAGAAAACAATGTTAAGTTACTAATTTTCTGCAGCCCACATAATCCAGTTGGTAGAGTTTGGTCTGAAGATGAATTAGAAAAATTACTAGCAATCTGTCACGATGAAAAAGTAAGAGTTATTGCTGATGAAATCCACCATGACTTAATTATTGGGGATAAGAAGTTCACATCTATGTTATCAATTAAAGATGGTTTCTACCGTGATAACTTAGTAATGGTAGATGCACCTTCTAAGACATTTAATATGGCATCATTATTAAATAGTCATGTAGTTATTCCTAATCCTCAAATTCGCGATTTATATGATGAAGTAGTGGGTCGTTTAAGCGCTCCTCAAGGCAGTCTATTAGGTCGTGTAGCTGCAGAAGCCGCATATCGTGAAGGTGCAGAATGGTTAGATAACATGATCGAAGTAATTAGAGATAACTTTGTTTATGTGCGCGATGAATTAACTAAAGCATTTCCTGAAATTAAAGTTAGTGATCTAGAAGGAACATATCTCATGTGGATTGATTTATCAGTACTTGTTCCAGCTGATAAAGTTGAAAAGCTAGTTAAGAAACAAGCTAAATTGGCAGTTGATTTTGGTGATTGGTTCGGTGAAAGTGGTAAAGGCCATATCCGAGTAAACCTTGCTACTACACCTGAAAATATCAAAAAAGCAGTATCTGCATTAGTAAATGCTTTAAAATCAGAAAATTAAGTAAAGTTTTACATGAAATAACTACCAATTTTTTCATTTTCAGTGTAAAATTAGGCTTGTAAATATTATTTTAAGAAAGAGGTTTACATTACTATGCCAAAATTAGTATTTATCCGTCACGGACAAAGTGAATGGAACTTAAAGAACCTTTTCACAGGTTGGGAAGACGTTAACTTGAGTGAAAAAGGTGTTGAAGAAGCTAAGGAAGCAGGTCGTAAGTTAAAAGAAGCTGGTATCGAATTTGACCAAGCTTACACATCTGTTTTAACTCGTGCTATCAAGACTTTACACTTTGCTTTGGAAGAATCTGGCCAATTATGGATTCCAGAAATGAAGACATGGCGTTTAAACGAACGTCACTACGGTGCATTACAAGGTAAGAACAAAGCAGACGCTGCTGAAAAGTATGGTGACGAACAAGTTCACATCTGGCGTCGTTCTTACGATGTATTACCTCCATTATTGAGTGCAGATGATGAAGGTTCTGCAGCAAACGATCGTCGTTATGCTGACTTAGACCCACGCATCATTCCTGGTGGCGAAAACTTGAAAGTTACTTTGGAACGTGTAATTCCTTTCTGGGAAGACCACATTGCACCAGACTTATTGGCTGGTAAGAACGTAATCGTTGCTGCACACGGTAACTCATTACGTGCTTTAACTAAGTACATCGAACAAATCTCTGATGAAGACATCATGAACGTTGAAATGGCAACAGGTCAACCAGTTGTTTACGACTTGGATGACAAGTTAAACATTGTAAACAAAGAAAAGCTTTAAGATAGATTTTTTCTTTATGATGTGAGCCACTCTCATTTTGAGGGTGGTTTTTTATTTTCTAATTTGAGCGAATGTAAAATATACGGAATAAAAAATAAGCCTGAAATTTTTGAAAGTATGATAATAAATAGTTATGCAAATATTATTATTTTAAGTTGCGAAAGATTGATAAATACTGAATTTTGCACTAGATTTTTAGAACATTCTTATAGTATAATAAATATATAATATTATACATAAAATGGGGTGGGTATCATGGCTGATTCAAAAATGTTTATAACTAACGGTATTGAAATCGAAAAAATTGGTGTTGCTATCCAAGGATTTTTACGAGAAAAAAAGGACTTCATGCTGAAGGAATGAAGACACCACAAGGTTATTTAGTTCAAGCCAAGGAAGAAGAAGGATGGAAAAAATTCACAGGGATGGATACATCTATCCAAATTCAAATGTTTCCTGCTGGAGATAACCAAGTAATGATTAGTGTTGGTCAAGGTGCATGGATAGATAAAGCAGGAGCAGCAACTGTTGGAGCAATTGCTTTTGCACCTTTGGCAGTAACTGCCGGAATAGGTGCATGGATGCAGAAAAAACTTCCAGGTGAGATTTTTGATTTTGTAGAAAGATTCATCTTAAGTGGTGGTAAGAGCGTCACTGTATCAATGGCAGCTAGTTTGGACAAACAAGATGGTCAAGTATTATGTCCATCTTGTTCAGCTGCAAACCCTGAAGGAGCAAAATTCTGTACGGTTTGTGGATCCAAGTTAGGTAAAGAATGTCCTAGTTGTGGTGGAGCAATTGGACTTGATACGAAGTTTTGTCCAAATTGTGGAGCTAATGTTCAAGAAGAGGAAAGAAAGAGTAGCATAAAAAATTGTCCACAATGTTCTAATGAATGTGCAGTAAGTGCAAAATTCTGTACTGAATGTGGGCATAAGTTTGAAGCGTAACTTTCCAATAATAAGTTTATAATTATTTAGGCCGTTTCCAGGTAGTGTTATATTATGGAAACGGTATTTTTAAAGGTTGGATTTTACTGTAAGAGTAGAATTATCATACATAAAGCTGCTATATCTCATGCACATGTAGTATTCATTAATTAATTGTGTGAAACTTAGCATAATAGAAGTTGATTGCAAATTCATATGAAGTTTAGCAACTACGTATGAAATTGTGGATGTATTTTAAGTATAGTTAAGAAAGGAGAATATATGTTATGAAAAAATGCAAGAATTGCGGACATTTGAATGCAGAAAATACAAAGTTTTGTGAGAACTGTGGAGCATATTTAACAGAAACAAAAGCGCCAGAACCAGGAAAAACAAAAGAATGTAAGAATTGTGGATATTTGAACGCAGAGGATACAAAATTCTGTGAGAACTGTGGAGCAGATTTAACAGAACCAAAAATACCAGAACCAGAGAAAACAAAAGAATGTAAGAATTGTGGATATTTGAATGCAGAGAATACGAAGTTTTGTGAAAATTGTGGTAATCCGTTAAATAAAAATCAACCAATACAGATTAATGGTAACAATACAGAAGTTGAAAAGATAAATAAAAATTCATTAACTCCGGAAGATTCAGTAAATGAAAGTAACAGACGATCTAAAAAGAATACAAAAAGTAAAAAAATTCCAGCAATGGTCGCATCTGTTATTGTAATTATCATAGCAATTATAGGATTTGTTTACTTAAAAGATAATAATGGTCATACACAAACTGCTGAGAATAAGAGTGAAGTTACTGTAAAGAAGAGTTCAACTAGCAAGAAAGAAAGTCCAAGTAGAAATAGTTTTACTAGCAGTAAGAGTAGTTCAAGTCCTTCTAGAATAAAGACAGAGGAAGTATACAATGAAAAAAGAGATCAATCAAATGTAGATGTGACTAATTTAACGGTTTCTCAATGCCTATTATGGGCATTGAGTGAATGTTACAGTGATCAAAATGCAGATGAACAAAGTTGGGATATGCTAAAAGATTCTATAGATAGTGCTGAAGTTATTCCAGCAACAAAGAGTGATGATGACTATGTACATATTTATTTTAATTATGGATCTGAGGAGTGTAACTACTATATTGATGGTAACTACGATTTATGTACAGAAGATGATGATGAGGTAGTTAGTCGATATCCAACAGAATTTGAAAATGAAAAAGCAAATAACTATATAATGACTCGATATGAATAATTTGATGTAAATAAATTGTAGGAACAAAAGATTTACTGAAAGAGAGTTACCGGAAGATCAGATTTTAGACGCTGTTAATAAAGAAAAAGACAAAATCTTAGTGACGGCGTAGCTAGTATTCACTTTTTATTGGTTTAAGATTGTGTGATTATAAATCAAATTAAATGAGTGATTAAATATGAAAAAACCTAGTTCAATTTTGATAATTTTTGTAATAGTTATAATTGCTTTTTTTGCAGTTTGGAAAGTAGGTACACCTAATTTAATTAGTAAAAATAAAGAAAATACAACTGAAAAGGTATCTAAGAAAGTAAAGAAAGAATCAAAGAAAACAGAAAAGAAGGAAACTAGTGAATCTGAATCATCATCTACTGAAACAAGTAGTAGTGTAAAAAGTGAAGTAAGTAATGTGAGTTCTAGTGAATCTACAAGTAGTGTACAACCTAGTGTAAAGTATCCAGTATTACAAAAATATGCTGGAAAAACTTATTATGCGGTAAACAGAGAGAGTGCAGAGTATCCTCAAATGTTTCCAACTTCTTTTACCATTACTTCTGATACTGAAACAATTATTATTGGTGGGAGACAAGAAAAAATAGATAGTGTTAGAACTGGAAATTTTGGTTCTGTTATGTTGGGTGGAGGACCGGTCTTTGTTTTTGCATTTACTCCTCTAGGTAATACTGATACAGTAGAAGTAATCAATCAGGGTCAACGCTTAACTTACAGTACTACTATGTCTGAATAAGTTACGACAGAATCTATCATGGAAACATATAAAAACGAAGAAACAAACAACTACTTAGTGAGTAGATATGAATAATTTTAAAATAGAGAAATTAAGGATAATCTTAGTTTCTCTTTTTTATTTTGTATAGGAGTATAATCAGTTTAATTAAAAAGATAGGAGGAATATGTGATGAAAAAATGTAGTAAATGTGGGACGGAAAACTCTAAAGATGCTGTTTTTTGTGAGAATTGTGGTAGCCTATTAAATGAAAATAAGAAAGAAGAAAATATATCAATATCGGAAGGTAACATAGAACCAGTCAATAGACGCTCTAAGAAAGCCCCTAAGAATAAGAAAAGACCAGCAATAGTTGTCACAGTTATTGTAATTATTATGGCAATTGTGGGGGTTGTTTATTTAAAGAACGGTAAAAATAATACACAGACAGCTGAAAATATAAATGAAGTTACTTTAAAGAAAAGTTCATCAAGTAGTAGAAAAAGCTCAGTTAGCAAGGAAGAGAGTTCAAGCAGAAAAAATCAGAGCAAATCAGTAGCAGCTCAAGCACGATAGATGAATCTAATAAATTAACTGTAACTGGATTAACAAATAAGCAGAATGCAGCCTCTATTCTTATATATGGTGCTATAAAATATAATGGGCATTTTAAAGGAACTTATGATATGGCTCTCAAAAATTCCATGTTGGCAGTTGATGTTGTTTCAACAGATGGAAATGATACTAAACCTGATGAAACACCTATTTTTTATAGCTTAGCTCCAGGTGAAATAGATAATAATTGTGGTTATAAATTAGGAAGGAATAGAGAGGTCTATTTCTATGAACAAAGTGATAAAACAATTGATTTCTTCAGAATAGGTAGTACTACTCAAGATGAAATTATTGATTATATGAATACGCATAATCTTGTAAATAAAGTAAATGAATTAGCGAATGAAACAACTGTTTATGGAGAATAATCATAACATCTACAAATGTCTATTAAAATAGCAATCTTTCTCTATTATTGCGAACTAATAATGCTTAGAATGCGACAAATGACGTTATCTGTTTGTTGTCTAAGTGGTAACATAAAGTGTATATTATATAACGTTAGAATATAAATTGAGAAAGAGGGGGTATGCTACTTTGAAAATGGTAGCTGAAGAATTTAATAACATTCGTAAACATAAGATTTTAACGGCAACAATTATTGCTATTATGATTATTCCCTTCCTATATAGTTTATTCTTCTTAAAATCAGTATGGGATCCTTACGGCAATACTAAGTATTTACCTGTCGCAGTGGTAAATAACGATAAGCCAGTTAAGTATCAAGGAAAGACATTTAAAGTCGGTGAAGACTTAGAAAAAGAATTAAGAGAGAATAAAGATTTAGGTTGGCATTTTGTTAACGCAAAAGAAGCTAAATATGGATTGAGCCATAAGAAGTACTATATGGTAATTACAATTCCTAAGAACTTCTCTAAAAATGCTACGACTGTGTTAGACAAGCATCCTAAGAAGATGCAACTAACATATAACACTAATGATGCGTTGAACTACATTGGTAAAGTTATCGGAGAAGAAGGAGCTAAGCAAGTAAATTCTTCTGTCCGTGATTCTGTTTCCGAAGCTTATGCCACAACAATGTTTGACACAGTGAAGAAAGTTGGTAAAGGTTTCAACAAAGCTGCTAAAGGTGCTACACAACTTTCAGATGGTGCATATACATTATCTGATGGTTTGAAGGTTTATACAGCAGGTGTTGACCAAGTTAACGATGGTGTTATCCAACTTAAGAACGGTGTTGCTCCATTGAGTGCCGGTGTGTTGAAGTTAACAACTGGTGCTAGTGTGTTGGCAGATGGATTAAACCAATTGCAAAGTAAAACAGGAACACTTGCTTCAGGTGTAAATAAATTAGCAACAGGTTCTAAGACTTTATCATCTGGATTGAATACACTACAAGGTAAGACAGCCGTATTGCCAGTAGGTGTAAAACAGTTAATGGATGGTAGCAGTAAATTAAACTCTGGTATTGGACAATATACAGGTGGTGTAACTGAATTACAGGAAGGCTTAACAAAGTTAAATGATAATTCAAATAATTTGAAGCTAGGAGCTCAACAAATTGCTGATGGTAATAAAGAATTGGCTGATGAAGTTGCTAAAATTGATGTCAGCCAATTTAATAGTGGAGATACTACACAATTGATTAATGGCTTACAACAATTACAAGTTGTAAAGCAACAATTACAACCAGCAATGCAAGCTATAACAACTCTACAAAGTAGTATGAGTGGAATGAAGGACGAATTAACTGCTGTTCAAAGTTCATCAACAGAATTGTCTAATAAATTAGGTAGTGATTTGAAGACTGCTGGAAGTAGTATTCAAGGCTCATCTGCAAATATTCAAGCTGTATTAGGTTCTAGCAATTTAACAGATGCTGATAAGCAAAAATTACAAGCTGCCTTGCAACAAAATCAAGCAGCTGGTAGTGCAATTTCAGATGCAGGAACTACAGCTGGTCAAATTAAAGCTCAAATGGATGGTGTAAGTGCTAAGTTATCAGGACTTCAAGGACAATTATCTGGTTTATCAGCAATGTCCGGTAAACTAACTAATGCAGCTAATGTATTAAATGGGATTACCATAGATCCTAATAGTTTAGGTAATTTAAAAGAATTATCAGAAAAAGTAGCTACTTTACAAAAAGCAACTAAAGATTTAGCGTACTACTCTTCAAAACTAAATGATGGTGTAAAGATATATACTGATGGTGTATCAAGCGCAACAAATGGTATAAATACATTAGCTAATAAAAATGGTATATTGACTACTGGTTCCGCACAATTAGCTGGTGGAATAGGTCAAATGAATGCACAAATTCCAGTATTAACAAGTGGTGTAAATCAATTAGCAAATGGTGGTAACCAATTAGCTAGTGGTTTAGCCCAAATGAATGCACAAATTCCAGCATTAACAAGTGGTGTAAATCAATTAGCAAACGGTGGTAACCAATTAGCTGGTGGTCTTGGACAACTTAATGCTCAAGTACCAACATTAACAAATGGTATAAACCAATTAGCAAATGGTACTCAACAACTAGCTGCTAACTCAGGACAATTAATTGATGGTGCCAATAAGATTAGCGAAGGCAATGGTACTCTAGCTAAGAGCTTAAGTGCTGGTGCTAAGGAAGTTAATAGTCAAAACTTGAATAGTGCAAATGCTAATATGTTCGCTGCACCTACAACATTGAAACACAAGAATTATTCTTATGTTCCTAACTATGGCTATGCATTAGCTCCATACATGCTATCAGTCGCTTTATATGTTGGTGCATTGGTATTTAACCTAGTTTATCCAATTCGTCGACTATCAACGCCTGATGGTTCTGCAACAGAATGGTTCTTTAGTAAGGTAGCCATAGGTGCTGTGGTAGCAATCGGAAATGCGGTTGTTGAAGTAGGATTGATGATGTTGGCTGGATTGCATCCAGATCATCCTGCTGCTACGTTTATGAATGCTATTTCATTCTCACTGGCGGCAATGTTCATAATTATGGTATTAGCGATGTTGTTCAGTAACCCTGGACGATTCATTGGTATGATTTTCTTAGTAATTCAATTAGGTGCCTGTGGTGGTTCCTTCCCAATTCAAATTACTAAGGGTATGAATGGTTTCTTCCAAGCAATTAACCCATACTTACCAATGACTTACTCTGTTTACGGATTCCGTGAATCATTATCCAGTGGTTTAGGAAGCAGCCAAATGACAATTTCATTGACAGTTCAATTAATCTTTATCGTAGCAAGCTTATTGCTATTATGGATTTCTATGAGTTACTTACGTACAAGCGGAAAGGTAAGTTATTCAGAAGAACCAACAAGCATTGAAGATTAGAATAGAAAAGAGAGATTTTCGAATTTTGAAAATCTCTCTTTTTTTGTCTAGATATTAATTTCTAACACTATTGGAGTATGATCGCGACGTTCACCAGAATCCAACATTTCAGAACGAACAATTTTATCAGCAATACGATTACTTGCTAGCCAATAATCAATTCTCCAACCAGAGTTGTTAATCTTGCTTGTACGACTTCTTTGAGCCCACCAAGAGTAAACATCCTTAACATCGCCATGAACATAGCGGAAGGTATCTGTAAAGCCCTTATTAAGCAAGTTAGTAAAGCCTGCTCTTTCTTCATCAGTGAAACCAGCAGAATGATGATTATTACCAGGATGAGCTAAGTCGATTTCCTTATGAGCAACATTGAAATCACCGCTAGAAAGAAGAGGTTTATTTTGATCCAATGAAACTAGGTAGTCAGCGTACTTTTCATCCCAAACCTGACGTTCAGCTAAACGTCTCAAACCATCGCCAGCATTAGGAGTATATACTTGAGTAACGTAAAAATTATCGAATTCAAGTGTGATGATTCTACCTTCAGAATCCATAGGTTCAGGTGCATCAATTTCAGGATAGCTGATAGTAGGATTTAAATTGTTTTTATAAAGAAACATAGTACCAGCATAACCTTTACGAGCTGGTTCTTGTGAACTTCTCCAAGCAATTTCATAATCTGGAAATTGTTCAGCTAAAATAGTTTGATGTTTTTTAGTTGGACCTGTAGCTGATAATTTTGTTTCTTGAATTGCTATTATATCTGGATTTTCATCAATAATAGTTGCTAAGACTTCACGTGATTGTTTAGCGCGAGCAGAATCACTAGTTAAAGCAGCATTCAAAGAATCGATATTCCATGAAATAAGTTTCATGATGTCACATCCTTAATTAATATATTTGACTCAATGTTACCACATTTTTCAAATTCTAAAAAAGGGGTATAATGAAAATAGGAAGTGATTAAAATGGCAAAAGCTATTAACGAAGACAAAAATATAGAAGTTAGTGAAATTGGTAAAAAGTTCGTTAAAGGTACACATGTTGAATTTAAGTTTCATCGTCATACTTTTACAGGAGTAGTCGATAAACAATTACATAATTCAGCGATGATAATTTTTGACGATGAGTATAATAAATCAATTACTTATCAAGACGCTAAGGGAAAAATTATTATTAGCTATAGTAAAATGCAGATAATCAAATAAATCTGATATTAATTTTTATTTTAAAGTTTAAATAATCATGTGTTATAATTGGATTGTGAGGACTTTATTCTTAAAATGGAGGCTTATTCGTGGAAAAAACAGAAGCACGTTGGGTAGAAGTATTCAAGGTGTCTCTACCATTATGCCTAAGTTATGTGCCAATCGGTTTGGCGTGCGGAATTTTATTACATGCTGCCGGTTTTAACCCGCTATTAACTTTATTGGTATCCGTATTAGTATTTTCAGGTGGAGCTCAGTTCTTGATAGCTTCTATGTTAACTACGAATACCCCAATGCAAACGATAGTTATTATGCTATTTTTCCTAGAGTTACGTTATGCGTTGTTGGGTTCAAGTTTGTCACAATACATTAAAGGAACAAGCAAGAAGTTTTTATATTTCTTTGCCGTTTCATTGAATGATGAAAATTATGCTGTAAACTACTTAAAATTCGCAACTGATAAGAGCTGGACGCCTAAAGATGCCTTAGCTGTAGAACACTGGTCCTTACTATTTTGGTCTGTAGCTAATTTTATTGGGAGTTTAGTTGGTAATTTATTACCAATGGAGAATTATCTAGATATTGTCGACTTTGCTCTAACTGCAATGTTTATTTATATGATTGTTATGCAAATTCGCAACAAACTAACAATTTTAGTTAGTTTTATTTCAGGGGTAATTGCAATTGTTGCGTTAGTTACTTTGAAGAGTACAATGGGACTAATAGTAGCTACATTGTTAGCTTCCTTTATCGGTTTTATGATTGAACATAATATCGTTAAAAAAGGTGAAGCCAAGGGCAATTTCTGGTTGAAGAAGATCAAGCCAAAGGCAAGTCGGAAAGTTATTAGTAAGTCAGGAGAAAAATGATGCAATATTCGTCAATGGACCATTTTATACTTATTATCTGTTCGATGATTGCGGCTTTCATTCCTCGATTTTTACCATTGAAATTCTTCTCAACTCGTAAGATTCCAGAATGGTTTAATGAATGGATGAAATACGTGCCAGTATCTTTGTTTACGGCACTCGTAGTCAGAGACCTTTTTGTTAATACAAAGACCTATACATTTGTAGGTTTAGAATATATGGCTAAGTTACTAGCAGCAATAATCGTTATTGTTGTGGCTTATCGCTCACGTTCCATGGGACTTTCAGTTCTTTTTGGATTGGTAGCAGTAGCAATTTTAGCCACATTTTTGACAGTTTAGAATATAAGGTTTATTAGCTATCTTAGGCATATTATCACTAAGGTGGCTTTTTGTTTTAAGGAGGATTTTATTATGCAAAAAATAACAGAAAAGATCACAGTTGCAGGTCATACAGCTGAATTAATGGGATATACAATTGAAAAGAAAAATGACTGGGGAGTACAAGATAAGCACGCTACAATTATCATTTGTCCCGGTGGGGGTTATCATTTTGTTTCAGATCGAGAAGCTGATCCAGTTGCTTTGAAATTAATAACTATGGGATATAATGCATTTGTATTAAACTATACTTGCCAAGTTAGATATCCTGTAGCCTTGGAACAATTAGTCCAAAGTGTAAAATTAGTTAGAGATAATGCTGATGAATGGAATGTTCGTGAAGATAAGATCATCATTATGGGAATGTCAGCTGGTGGACATTTGGCAGCTAGTTTAGGTGTTAAGTGGAATAGCGATGAATTGAAACAAATGGGATATAAACCAGAAGAAATTGAGCCAAATGGTTTAGTATTATCCTATCCGGTTATCACAACTAATAAAAATTTCTGGCATCAAGGTTCCTTTGAACAAATATTAGGAAAAGACGGAATTGAAGATGAAAAAGCTTTAGCTAACCAATCACTTGAAAAGTTAGTTACTAAGGATGTACCACCAGTATTTATGTGGCATACATTTGAAGATAAGGCTGTTCCTATGGAAAATAGTTTATTATTTGCCTCAGCGTTGAGAAAAGCTGGAGTATCAACAGAATATCATATCTTTCCACATGGTCCTCATGGCTTGGCATTAGCTAATGAAGAAACGGCTCGTGTAGGCCGTCCAGAAGACATTGAACCACAAGCTGCACAATGGGTAGATTTATTCCATAGTTGGATGCAAGCACTTCTTAAGTAGAATTGGTGAGTAAATGCTATACTAGACTAGAAAGAGAAATGGGGTGAGATGATGAAGCGGTGGATGTTTTGGTTAATAACAGCAATTGTAGTGGCACTTGTATTTGTTGGCTTTGGTTATACTAAAAAGCGTGAAACACAAAAGCAGTTTGATAATTTAATGTCTCAAGCAATAACTAATGCTCAAGCTGCAGAATATAAGAAAGCAGAACTTAATTTGCAAGATGCTCTACGTAAGAAACCAGATGATGTAGTAGCTAAACAACGATTAGAACAAGTTAAACTCTATCAAGAAGGCTTAGCTGAATTGAAACAAGATGATTATGAACAAGCACAGTTAACATTTAGATCAACTGCAAAAGTATCTCCGTCTTTATCAATTTTAACCCAAAGAGCTAAGAAGAAAGATAAGTTTCTAGAATCAGTACTAAAGCAACGTGAAAAGTATGATGATCTTTATAATGAAGCTGTAAGACTTACTGAAATGGGAGCTTATAGCCAATCGAATGAAAATCTAGTTCAGATTTTAGATGGAAAAAATATTGACGAAAAGTATTATTCACAAGTAAGAAAAGATGCACGTGAATTGCAAGAAAGAAATAATAGTATTTTGGAACAAATTAGAATTCAAAATCAACAAGCTGCAATAAGAAGACAACGTGAACAACAAAGACAAGAAGAAGCTAGAAAAGCACAACAAGCTGCTGCTAGTTCATCATCGTCAGCGGAAAATCAAAATGATGAGCCCAAGAAAAGTGACGATAAAAATGATGATAGAAATAGTGGTCAAGACAATGTAAAAAATAGTTCGGAATCTAAGCCAGAAACAAATAATTCTGCAGCTGAGCCACAACCTAATAATGAAAATAAGTAAAATAAAAGCAACACCTAGAGTGCTGCTTTTAATAATTATTAGGGTTAATCACTGATTCTACGCCAGATTATAAGTGAACTTTCCCATAAAAATAGGACTAATAAAACACTGGCAATAGTATCAGTAGGATAATGTACATGTAAATATACGCGCGTTAAGGCGATAATAAGAATCCAAAGGAAACCTAGGAAGGTTAGAATTCGTCTTAACGTAACATCCTTAATTTGAGGAACAATTAAAAATACTACGAAAAAGATAAATAAGGCAGTTCCAAAGGTATGTCCACTTGGAAAACTATAGCCACCAATTGCGACTAATTTATCACTAGGACGTGGACGTTGGATTAAATTTTTAGCTAGTACATTGATAAGATTTCCAATTACCAAGGTGCTGGCTGACCAAATTCCAGCCTTGAAGTTATGTCTAATGAACATATATAGACTAACGATAATTGAAAGAATTGCGGCAATTCTAGGGCCACCTAGATAAGTAATTTTTTCAACAATTCTTGTATTAGTAGGATTGGTAATGGGTAGAAGTAAGTTCTGTACAAATTTATCAAATGATGTAACGATTGTGCTGTTAGTTTTAACTAAGATTAATAAAATTAGAAATAAAGCTAAGTAAATAGATGCGATAAAAGGTCTATACTTATTTTGTGGAACAAACATCAAAAAACTCCTTAATAAATAATATCTACTAGATTATACCATTTAAATTATTTTTAAAGAAAGGAAACTGATTATGGGGAAAGATTCATCACAAGAAATGCGAAGAACACAAGCTGAAAAAATGTTAAAGCAACCCAAGAAACTTCGTGCTAAGTGGATAAGTCGGTTATTTACTTTAATCATGGTGGCTGCTTTAAGTGTCGCAACTATGGGACTTTTGATAAAGACTACGGTTTTGAACGCAGATTTTACTAGTAAGGAATTAGCTAAAGATGAAAATATTGGGAAATTATATACTGAAGCCAATCAAACATTAGCATCATCTGCTCAAATGTACCGAATTCCAGCAAGTTATGCGGATAGTTTAATTACTAAAAAGCAATTTAGACAAGATGTTGAGATTGCAATTAAAAGAATTTATGACGGACAAGTTACACAAATTGTGGATACTAATACTTTAAGCAGTCAAATTCAAACAAATGTGAATAAAGAAATTGCAAGCTCAGGAGTACCTGTTGACGCGTCTGTCTTTAGTGGAGTAGTGGAGTCACTGGCTTCTGTATTAAGCAATTACATCAGCCAACAAATTCCAAGTACACAGTTACAACAAGTATATGATGCAGCCAGCAATATCAGTGGTTATGTGACATTGATGATAACTGCAGGAAGTATCATCACAGTGGTAATGTTGATCTTAGTATTATTATTACAGAGAAGTTTATTTGGTTGGCTGCACTATACAGGGTTAGCATTTTTGATTACAGGGATAATCTTTTGCATCATTGGATATACTAGTGTGCCAGCAGAGATATTTCCAAGTTTAATTAATCAATCAGGAATTTTGGGAAGTATTGTTGAAAACTATGCCTACGCAATTTTAAGTCAGATTGTGAATATGGGAATAATCGAATCTGTAATTGGTATAGTGGCATTATTAGTAAGTTTCTTTAGAAAGGTTTAGCGATGAAATTTACGTGGAATAAAGAAAGTGACAAGAAAATGACACTCAAAAAATTTTTAAAGAATAAGGGTGTCAGTCATCGAACTTTAAGTAGTTTAAAAAAAGGAAATGGAAAAGTTTTAGTAGATGGCAAAAAAAAGTCATTATTTATTGAAGTTGGTAAAGGAAAAATAACTTTGATTTTACCACCAGAAAAATCAGATGAAAATGTCAAAATGAGTAAGGAACCGCTAGATATTATTTATGAGGATAGCAATTGGCTAGTGGTAGATAAACCACCTTTACTTTCAAGTGTTCCAGGTCCTAGTAATCGTACCGATACCTTAGTTAATCGGGTTAAATTTCATCTATGGCAACAAAAATCAAAAGACTTAGTTCCGCATGTAATTACTCGTTTAGATAGAGATACAAGTGGCTTAGTTCTTGTAGCTAAGCATCGTTTTGCTCAAGGATTGATTAACAAACAGGTTGAAGAACATAGTATAGATAAAAGGTACTTGGCAGTGATCGAAGGAATTATTACAGAAAAGCATGGCATAATAGATAAACCGCTTGGACCTAGAGAAAATGGAATCGGACAAATGGTAACTGACACAGGAAAGATTGCCAAGACTGAGTACTGGGTTAGAGAATACTTAGGAGACAAAGCTACTTTAGTTGAATGTAAGCTACATACAGGTAGGACACATCAAATAAGAGCTCACTTTAGTAGTATTAATCATGCTTTGGTAGGCGATGAGCTATATGGTGGCAGATTGGATTGGGGACTAGAAAGACAAGCACTCCATGCATATCAACTAGCTTATGTAGATCTATTTACTCAAGAAGAAAAGTTATTTAAGAGCGAGATGCCAAAAGATTTAGAAAATTTGATAGTTAGATTGAAAAATTAAGATTTATTTTTGGTAGACCAAAATTTAAATTACTATAGTGTTTGAAATCTGTTATAATTAGGTAGTAAACGTTTTACATTTATGAGTGACGAGTAATTTAAATTTGGAAAAAATAGAGGTGAGATAATGACACCTAAGAAAGAAGATTATTTAAAAATTATTTTTGAACTTGGTGGAACTAAGAAAAAGGTTTCTAACAAGCAAATAGCGATGAGTTTAAATGTTGCTGCTGGTTCTGTGACTGAAATGGTTAATAAATTAGTTAAAGAAGGTTTAGCTGCACATACGCCATATGCAGGAATTTCATTAACTGATGAAGGAATTGAAGTAGCTGAAAAATTAGTTCGCCGTCATCGTTTATGGGAGACTTTTTTAGTAGAAAAATTGGATTATCAATTATCAGAAGTTCACGATGAAGCTGAAATTTTAGAACATGTAGCTAGCGATAAGTTAATGAAAAAGCTTGATCAATTTCTTAATAGCCCACGTGAATGCCCACATGGTGGAGTTATTCCAACAGAAGCTGGGGAATATGAAGAAGAAAGTCATGAATATTTGGCTGAAATTAAAGTTGGAGAAACGGTTGAAGTTGACAGATTTATTGATAACCATGAGTTGCTAACTTATTTAGATGATTTGGAACTTAAACTGGGGGACAAGATTGAAGTTTTAGAACATCTTCCATTTGAAGGACCAATTAAGGTTAAAAGGTTGGCTGATGGGGCTGAATTAAGCATTGGATATAAAGCTGCTCATTACATTTTCGTGAAATAATTTGGTTATTGCCAATAAGTATGTTATACTTAGAACTGTATTTTTGACTAGGTTTCATTTAGATTGTTTCAATGAAATTTCTCTATTATGTGCCACTCAGAATTACAGAATTATTATGTGCTTAGGCACAAGGAGGATTTTTCATTTATGGAACAAGGAACAGTTAAATGGTTTAACGCAGAAAAGGGCTTCGGTTTTATCACACGTGAAAATGGCGATGATGTATTTGTACATTTCACAGCTATTCAAGGTGAAGGTTACAAGACTTTAGAGGAAGGTCAACATGTAACATTTGACGTTGAAAGTAGCGATCGTGGTTTACAAGCTGCTAACGTTGTTAAAGACTAATAATTAAGTAGATAAATGATAGACTGGAAAGAAGAAATTCTTTTCAGTCTTTTTTTGCTTTAAATATCGTGATATGATTAGATAAATTTTGAAGACGGTGGGGGTTAGTTACAATGCAAGATACGCAAATGCAAGAATTAATAGATTCTGTCATGTTAGCTGGAAAAATTATGATTGAAAGTGGAGCTGATATGGCAAGAGTTGATGATACTTTAAAACGTATAGCTCGAAATGGTGGAATTAAAGAACCAAAAATTTTTGAGACCACCACCGGAATCATGATGTCAGCTCCAGATTATAAATTGGCACAGGTAGAACCAATTCAAAAAAGAACAATTGATTTAGAAAAAGTATCAAGAGTTAATGATATCTCACGTGCTTTTCAATTAAAAAAAATCACAGTTGAAGAAATGAAAGTAAAATTGGAGTTTATCGATAAAAAAGCGCCATTTTTTGCTTGGACATGGCAAGTATTGGCTGCAGCAATGATAAGTTGCACTCTGATGATAATGTACAATGGGCATTGGCAAGATTTTATCACAACTGCAGTTATTGGTGGATTAGGTTATGCTTGCTATTACTTTATCAATACAACATTTAAAATAAAGTTTGTAAGTGAATTTTTAGCTTCGTTAGTAATTGGTGTTTTATCTGTATTAGCTGTTAGAAACAACTTAGGAATATCAGTAGGTATGATAATTATTGGGAGTGTTATGCCGTTAGTACCAGGAGTACCAATTACCAATTCTGTAAGGGATGTTTTAGCTGGTCATTTATTAAGTGGATTAGCTAGGGGAACAGAAGCATTATTATCAGCTAGTGCAATTGCTTTAGGGATTGCGATGGTTCTAAGATTCATGTAAGGGGGAAGGTTAAGGTGAACTTATTAATCAATATCTTATTCAGCTATCTTGCATCTGTAGGCTTTGGAGTACTTTTAAATATTCCTAGAAAGGCCTTAAATGGTTGTGGAATTATTGGAGTATTAGGTTGGATGGTCTATTTATTTATTAAGCACCTTGATTTAGGTAATATGTTAGCTAATCTTTTAGCTGCATTTGCAATTGGAGTTACTGCAATTATTTTTGCACGTGTGAAAAAGATGCCTATGATTCTTTTTAATATTCCTAGCCTAGTACCATTAGTGCCAGGGGGACAATCATATCGTGCTATTCGCTATTTTGCTTTAGGAAATAACTCTTTAGCAATTGAATATTTAGTACAAGTAGGGATGATAGCTGGAGCCATAGCGATGGGATTCTTTTTAGCTGAACTAGTAGGTCAAGTTTACTTTAAGATAAGGACTGTAAAAGAAAGTTAACGCTATTATTACACAAAAGTAACAAAATGAAAACTTGAGTTAATATTTTTTAAAGAATTAAATACGTTTTAATATAAGTGTTTGTTATCTAATAATTTTTTGGTAAACTGGCACTATGATTATTACATAATTTGAAAAAAATGATTCAAAGTATATTATTATAAGCGGATTGTTTTTTCGATAATTTTGGAGGAGAAAATGCCATCACGAAGAGATGATAATTATGTTGTTCGAAGTGATGAGAACGGTTATATAGATACAGAGCATATGACTCGTTCTCAACGCTATCATCAACGTAATAATAAACCGAAAAAAAAAGGACATAAATTACTATGGTTAGTTATAGTTATTGTAGTAGCAATTATTGGGGGATTTTATGCTTATAGAAAATATACTAATGCTAAACAAGCTGCTAATGCAATTTATAGTTCAACTCAAGTTACAAAGGCCAGAAATGTTAGTGACGCTTTGAAGAAGAAAAGACCTATCTCAATTTTGCTAATGGGTACTGATACTGGAGCTTTAGGACGTGATTTTAAAGGAAGAACAGATACAATGATACTTTGTGTCTTGAATCCTGAAGACAAGAAGATGACGTTAGTATCATTACCTCGTGATACTGAGGTAGCTGTTTATGGTTATGAAGATTACTTCCCAAGCAAGATAAATTCAGCATACGAATATGGTGGATCAGCAACGGCAGTTAAAACTGTGCAAAAATTCTTAAATGTGCCAATTGATTTCTATGCAACTATCAATATGGGTGGGTTAGAAAAATTAATTGACGCAGTTGGAGGAGTTAAAGTAGAACCAACCATTAGCTTTACCTATGACGGATATACTTTCAAAAAGGGTAAGGAAGTTAATATGGACGGGGAAAAAGCTTTGGCATATGTTCGTATGCGCCATGAAGATCCACGCGGAGATTATGGTAGACAAGAACGTCAACGTCAAGTATTAACTAAACTTGCATTTAAGAGTTCAGGGTTAACAAGCTTAGTTAATCAAAAGTTCCTAAGTACTATTTCTAAGCAAATGAAGACAGACTTAACATTTGATGATTTATTAACACTAGGAACTAAGTATCGTGTTGCTACACATGATATGGATTCAGACTTCTTACAAGGAACTTCTGAAATGATTAATGGAGAATCTTTTGAAGTAGCATCAACAACAGAAAAACAACGTATTACTAATAAGCTTAGAGAAGCACTTGGTTTATCTAAGGCTAAAACAGGAAATACACTTTCTAGTGATAATGATGTGAATATCAGTTCAGAAGGCGAAGATACTAATTATAGTAATGATGATAACACTTATTATGGTGGATATTAGATGATTGAGAAGAACCGGTTTAGGCTGGTTCTTTTTTCTTTGCTGTAATGTGTTACAATATAAATTGAAGTTAAATTAAAACAAAGGAATGAATGATATATGTATAAATTAGTAGCGATTGATATGGATGAAACTTTATTGAATGATGACGCTGAAATTACACCTAAAAATGTATCCGTTCTCAAAAAGGCGATTAAAGACGGAGTAAAGGTGGTTTTAAATACAGGTCGAAGCTACCTCTCTGTTCAAGAAAATTTGAAGACATTAGGAATTTACCAAACTAAAGATCAATATGTAGTTAGTTTTAATGGTGGAGCGATTGTTGAAAATAAAGATTTAAAGGTGGTACATGTTGAAGGATTGGCCTTTGATATTGTTAAACAATTGTTTGATATCAGTTTGAGATATTATCCTGAAAGCTGTATCCACGTTTATACTTTGGATGAATTGTACATGTGGAATGTCAATCAAGACGAAAAAGATTACTTGCAACCACGTGGAGTAGAGTGGACTGAATTGCAAGAACCTAATATTGATTTCTTAAAAGATACGCCTATTACTAAGATTATCATCAATGTTAATGATATGGATAAGAGACTTGCCTTTAATGAGATTGCACGTAAAGAAATTGGAGATAAGTTCAAGACCACATATTCTTCAGGTCGTTATATTGAATTCAATAACATTTCAACAGATAAAGGTACAGGGATGTTGAAATTAGCTGAAATGTTAGGAATTAAGCCAGAAGAAACAATCGCGATTGGTGATAATAGTAATGACTTGCCAATGATTGAAGCTGCTGGAGTTGGTGTAGCTGTTAGAAATGCTAATGAACAAGTTTTATCTAAAGCAGATTATATTTGCAAGCGAGATAATAATCATGATGCCGTTGCTGAAGCAGTGGATAAATTTATTTATAATAAAATAGATTAAGCAGTAATTTTGTGTATAACTCCGAGATAGTGGTAAGATAAAATTACTAAGTTATATGAAATGAGGGATTTAAATGGCTAAAAACATCACTCCCAAAGATTTAGCTGATGTAACTAAGGAAGGGCTAACTTTGGTTGATTTTTGGGCAGAATGGTGCGGACCATGTAAAATGATGAATCCAGTTTTAGAAGAATTGGAAAAAGATTATCAAGGAAAAGTAAAATTTGCTAAAGTTGATGTAGATAAGTATCAAGATTTAGCGATGGAATATAAAATTATGAGTATTCCAGCGATGATCTTATTTAAGGATGGAGTAGCAAAAGAAAAAGTTGTAGGTTTCCATCCTAAAAAAGATATGGCAAATTACTTAGATGAAAAACTTGCAGAAGTAGAATAGAGATAGTTTTGCAATTCGATCAAATCTAACTTATACTATAAGGATTAATTAGTGGAGATGATTGAGGTGCAAAACGTGAAATTAGGCACTTTAATAAGTGTCTTTTTCTTTGGAATGATAGGTGGCACGCTAAGATATTTGTTAGGTCTTAAGCTAGCATCTACGGGAACTATTTTGGTTAATCTAATTGGAAGTTTTTGCTTAGCTTTCCTGACATATTATGTGATTGAAAGACAAAAATTACCAGCTTGGTTAAGTACAGGTCTAGGGACAGGAATGGTAGGAGCTTTCACAACTTTTTCCACATTTACAGTGGATGTTTTAGGCTTATCTACATTTACTGATGCTACCTTTTACTTGTTGATAAGTGTGGTAGGTGGTTTCCTATTAGCATATACAGGAATGATTTTAGGAATAAAATTAGGAAAAGTTGGTGATCGAAGATGATAGAAGTAGCTTTAGGAGCTGGATTGGGGGCATCTGTGCGGTATTTAATGACACAAGCATTGAAGAGCAGAACTAGAGTATTTCCTTGGGCAACTTTTATTATCAACATAACTGGAGCCCTATTATTAGGATTTTTACACAGCAAAATCACAAGTAGTCACATATTGTTATTGCTAGGGACTGGATTTTTAGGTGGATATACAACTTTTTCCACATTTCAAGTAGAATTAGTAACACTTGTTAATAATCGCAAGCGAAAAATGATGCTTATATATCTATTATTAACAGTGACATGTGGAATACTGGCTGCATATTGTGGATCTTGGTTAGGAAAGTTATAAGACAAACAAAAAGTATGATAGAATGGAATAGTAGTGTCGTTTTTGAATAGAATAATTTAAAGGATAAATAAATGAAAGTTGCAATTTTAACTGATACTTCAGCTTGTCTGACAGTTGATAAGATAAAAGAACTTAATATTCATCAAATTGAATTGTCTATTGAATTTGAAGGTAGTAGATATCCAGAAAAAACAGGGATGACGCCTTATCTAAGAGATAAAATGTTAGACAAAAGGACTGATACTCCGGTTTTAGAACCAATATCAACGGCTTATCTAGAAGAATATTTTGAAAGTCTAGAAAAAGAGGGCTATGATGAGTTCTTGTATATTTCTTTAGCTAACGGAATCAGTAGTTTGCCTAAAGTCGTATCATCATATGCAAAAACTTCAGATAGAAAGATAACTGTATTTGATTCTTACTCTAGTGGAGCCATACAAGGACAAATGGTTGAATTAGCTGGTAAAATGCTTTTATCTGGAAAAACAGTTAATCAAGTTGTGGATCAACTTATTAATTTAAGAAATAACAATCGCACTTATATGCTTATTTCTGATATCTATCAACTAATGAAGACGGGATATGTATCGAACGGTGTAAATTCAATGTCGAATCTATTTTTGCGTCCATTAACAATGATGAAATTTAATGAGAACGGGAAATTAGCGATGGTAAATACACACTATCGAGAGAAAAGGGCCTATAGTGAGGTATTAGAGCTAATTATTTCTCAGTATCACAGTATGAATGATCAGATGCGGATTACCCTAATGGGCGATGAGAATAATAGTCAATTTGACGAATTATATGAATTGTTACAAGAAAATTTTCCAACTGCTAAAATTGAAAAAGATGAACTTCCAATATCTTTAGCTATTTATACAGGAAAGAAAAGTATAGGGATAAGTTTTGGCTTAGATTGGAAAACCGTTTTATATGAATAATTTTTAAGAAACATTAAAACTCCTAAGTTTTAGTGTTTTTTTGTTGAAATTAAATTGCAAAAGATATAGAATAGCTAAAATCAAGTAATGGATGAATAAATTATTAAGTATTTAATAAAAGTTATGAAAACGGTATAAAAATATTTGAACATTGCTTGTGAAAGTGTTATCATATTGATTGTAGATAGCATTACTAAATTTTTAGGAGGTGAGGCATATGAAGTGGTATTTAGTTGAAACTGTTAAAGATGGTCACGTAACTAACACAATTGTAAAGGCTTCCTCTGTTCAAGAAGCTGAAGAAAAGTCAAATGAATAATTGGAGCCTAGAACGTTGCAAAAAATAAAATTAACCCATAAGAAAAAGCGACTGCGAGAATTTAAATAGTTCTTGTAGTCGCTTTTGTTATTTAAAAAAGTTTGTTATACTGTATTTCGTGGTTTTTCCACACTGGTTCGTAAACATCCCAGTTAAAAAAACTAGAAAGCAGGTAATTTATATGGTTGATACACAATCACACGAAAAACTTATTGCGGTGATTAAAGGTGCTTTAGTGGCAGCTTTATATGCAGCAGTAACACTAGGTTTAGCTCCTTTAAGTTTTGGAGCAATTCAATTCAGACTATCAGAAGTATTTAATAACTTGGTAGTCTTCAATAAACGTTATATATGGGCATTGACAATTGGATGTGCAATTGCAAATCTTTGGTCTCCAATGGGAATCGTTGATGTCATTTTTGGTTCATTAGGAACATTAGTTATGACGGGTTTAAGTTATTTATTAAGTAAACATGTAAAATCAGTCCCATTAAAGCTCTTAATTACAGTTATAATTTGTACTGTTATGACATGGAGTGTAGCATTGGAATTATATTATGTAAGTAAGCTACCATTTTGGCCAACATATTTCACTGTAGCAATCGGTGAATTTGGTTCAATGTTAATTGGTGCAATTTTAATGTGGATTTTAAGTAAACGTATTGATTTAACTAGATAAGCGAGGAAAGATTATGACTTTTGAAGAAGTATTACCAGAATTAAAAAAAGGTAAAAAAGCTGTTCGTACTGAAGGTTGGGGCGGCTCTGAAGAATACATTTTCGTAGTTGATAATGATACTCTTAATGGAGAGAAAGTTAACCCATATTTGATGATTAGAACAAAAGAAGAACCAGCTTTATCACAATTTATGCCAACTTCTTGCGATGTATTAGCTAATGATTGGAAGATTGTAAAATAATGAACCTTTATCCAGAATTTGAAGGAAAAGTAGTTGTTATGACAGGTGTCAGCTCTGGAATAGGGCTAGAACAAGCTAAAGCATTTTTACAAGCAGGAGCAATAGTTTATGGAGCTGATATTAAAGAAAGTGCAGAAATTAAGGAAGTAGAGCAAAAATTTCCGACTTTAAGTTTTCAACAAGTGGATATAAGAAAGAAAAAAGATATTCACATGTGGACAGAAAAGATAAAAAAAGAATTATCAACTGTGGATATTTTATTAAATACAGCAGGTATTCTAGATAATTATGCACCAACTTTAGATACTAGTGAAGAACAATGGGACAATATTTTTAATACCAATTTAAAAAGTATGTTCTTGTTGACTAATGAAATTTTACCAGTAATGTTGAAACAGAAACATGGAGTTATTGTAAATATGGCTTCTATTGCAGGATTGGTTGCTGGTGGCGGTGGAGCAGCCTATACAGCGGCGAAACACGGAATTATTGGATACACTAAACAATTAGCTTATGATTACGCTGATAAGGGAATTCGAGTTAATTGTATAGCTCCAGGAGCAATTAATACACCGATGAATGCAGCTGATTTTGCTGGAGATGGGGCGATGGCTAAAGAAGTAGCCAGACTCACACCAGCTAAACGATGGGCAAAACCTAAAGAAATAGCAGAAATGACACTTTACTTGGCAAGTCCAAGAGCTGATTATGTTCACGGAACTGTTTTTACAATTGATGGTGGATGGACAGTTAAATAGAATTGAAAAGATAGTGATTGATCATGAATCGATTGCTATCTTTTTTCTTATTAAGACAGAATTATTTGACAAAAAAATTAAAATATGTCCGTTGATTCGGCTGAAAATCAAGGTTTATAATCTGGGTTAAAGGCGAGGTAATTGTTATGAATGAAATGGATAAAATCAAAGTATTAGCAGATATTGTTGAAATCCCATCAGTAAACGATGATGAAGTGAGTGTAGCTAAATATATAAGGGATTTATTTGCAAAATATGGAATCGAATCTAAAATTTTAAAAGTTAAAGGAAACAGGGCCAATTTAGTTGCAGAAATAGGAGAAAAAGGTCCCATTCTAGGATTCTCAGGGCATTTAGATGTAGTTGCAGCTAAGGAAAGTGATGGTTGGCATAGTGATCCATTTAAATTAGTTGAAAGAGATGGGAAACTTTATGGTCGCGGAACATCAGATATGAAGTCTGGGGTAGCAGCGATGATCGTTTCTTTAATTGAATTGCAGCAAAAAGGATTAAAAAACGGAAGAATTCGCTTGATGCTGACAATGGGTGAAGAAATAGGGGAAGAAGGATCAGCATATTTTTACGAACATGGCTATATGAAAGATGTTTCTGCCTTAGTGATTAGTGAACCTACGTATTACAGAATAATTTATGCGGAAAAAGGTTCATTAGATTTGAAGATTACTTCTAGAGGTAAAGCTGCACATAGTTCAATGCCAAATCTTGGGTATAATGCTGTAAATCCACTAATTGAATTACTTAGTGAATTAAATGAATTTTTCAGTAATCCACCAAAAAATGATGTATTAGGGCCACTTACATTCAATGTGACAGTCTTTAAAGGTGGAGAACAAGTAAATACAATTCCTGATTACGCTGAAGCGGAAATTAATGTTCGGACATTACCTAATTTTGACGGAAATGATGTAATTAAGAAGTTAGATGAATATCTTGAAAAGAAAAATGAAAATGGCGCTACATTAACGAGAGAAGTTTTAATGAATGAAGATGCAGTACTAAAATCACCAGATTCAGTAATTGCTGATTTAGCTGCTGAAATTGTTGAAAGCCGTGGAAGAGAAGTCGTTAAGACCATTGCACCAGGTATTACGGATGCTTCTAATTTACTAAAGGAAAAGAAAGAAGATTATCCATTTATAGTATTTGGTCCAGGTAATCCATTGGTAAGTCATCAAGTAGATGAATATGTGGAAAAGAAAGCTTATCTAGATTTTATTGATATTTATCAAGAGTTAGCTGAAAAATATTTTATTAATGATTAGAAAAATCCCCACTAAGTTGCAATTAAAGTAACTTGGTAGGGATTTTAATTAACTATTTTTCAAATAAACGACCAAAACTAAATGTTTTAACAACATTTAAATCAGAATCAAGCACATTTAAGTCAGCATCTTTGCCAACTTCAATAGCACCTTTTTGAGTTAAGCCAAATTCACGAGCTTGGTTAACAGAAGACATTTTCACAGCTTCTTCAATACCGCAACCAGTAAATTTCATAATATTCTTAAAGGCATCTTGGTATTGCAATACAGAACCAGCTAAATTACCAGATTCTAGACGAGCTTGCTTATCTTTAACGATAACTTTTTGACCACCTAATTCTGAAACTCCTTCAGGCATACCTTTTGCACGCATGGAGTCAGTAACTAATTCAATCTTGTCTGGTCCTTTAAGGTCATAAGCTAGTTTAATCATATCTGGGAAAACGTGGAATCCATCAGCAATGATTTCGCAATACATATTTCCTTCGAGAAGGGCATGACCAGTAACACCTGGTTCGCGATGCTTCAATTCACGTTGAGCATTGTATAAATGAGTAACGTGACTAGCAAGTGAGCCTTTCATTTGAGCACGTGTAGCATTACTATGACCTACAGATAATACGATGTTGTGTTCAATACAATATTTTTCAAATTCAGTAGTATTTTCATTTTCAGGAGCATAAGTAACTAATTTAATCATACCACCAGATAGTTCATTCCAATGAGCGAAAGCATCGATATCAGGAGATTCGATATATTCTTCTGGTTGAGCTCCTTTGAAAATAGGTGAAACAAAAGGTCCTTCAAGATGAATACCTTGAATAACTGGATTTTTTGCAGCGGCTTCTTTAATACCAACCATCGCATGCGCAATATTTTCATGGGATTGAGTCATAGTTGTAGCGAAATATGTAGTAATACCTTCATGGACCATATCATTAACCATTTCATCAATTTGGTTAGCATCGCCATCCATGGAATCGAAACTATAACCACCATGGCTATGAACGTCGATAAACCCAGGAACTACAACTTGTCCTTCCAAATCAATAATTTTATCATCAGATACTTGGGCTTTATATTCAGACATTGGTCCAACATTGATAATTTGTTTATCAAATCGTAAATATCCATCTACAATTTTTTCGGAACCAGTATAAATAAGTCCATGTTTTAAAACTGTACTCATATATTTGACCACCTTTATTTTAAATAATAGCGATAAACTCGCACTTCTATTAACTTAAGTAACAACTTAATAATAAATGGTATAGACCATGAATGCAAGAGTTTACAAATAGAAATATTAGTTGTATAATTGGTATAGACCAAAACGGAAGAGGGAGTATTTATTATGAAAGTAATCAAAGTTAAAGATCAAGTAGAAGGCGGAAAAGAAGCATTAAAAGTATTTAAAGAAGCTTTAGATAATGGGGTCAAAGTATTCGGCTTAGCTACAGGTAGTACTCCAGAAACAACATACGATGAATTAGTAAAAAGTGATATTGATTTTTCTAATAGTATCTCTGTAAATTTAGATGAATATGTAGGATTAAAACCAGAAGATGAACAAAGTTACGCTTATTTCATGAAGGAACATTTATTCAATGCTAAGCCATTTGCAAAATCATTTTTACCAAATGGAATGGCTGAAGATGCTGATCAAGAATGTGAGCGCTATGATAAGTTGTTAGAAGAATATCATGTTGGATTACAACTTTTAGGAATTGGACGTAATGGTCATATTGGTTTTAATGAACCAGGATCATCATTTGATGGTAAGACTCATAAAGTGGCTTTGACACAATCAACTATTAATGCAAATTCACGTTTCTTTGACAATGAAGAAGATGTTCCAAAATACGCATATTCAATGGGAATTGGAACAATAATGAAATCTGACACAATTTTATTAGAAGCATTTGGTAAGAACAAAGCTGAAGCTGTTAAGGCAATGATTGAAGGACCAGTAACACCTGAAGTTCCAGCAAGTGTACTACAAAATCACCCTGATGTTGTAGTAATTATTGATGAAGAAGCAGCTTCATTGTTGAAATAATAGTTAGAGAGTACATGGAATTTCCATGTGCTTTTTTTCTTGCCTTGAAGTAAGCTCTAAGCTTTATAATAGGCTTTGAGGTGATGTGGGGTGTTACGAAAAAATAAATCTGTATGGTTAGTTTTACTAGCTGTTTTATTAATAGTATTTTGTGGAGTAAGACTTTATCGAGTACAAGCTGCTCAGAATAATTATATTAATTCAAATGTTCCTACTTTATTCTTCCATGGTTGGGGGAGTAGTTATCGTGCGGAACGACAAATAGCAAATTATGCTAAAAATAAAGGTGTAACTAATACAATCATCAGAGCTGATGTTTCGGCTAAGGGTGAAGTTGAATTAATAGGAAGTATGAAAAAGAACGCAAAAAATCCAATTGTTGAAGTGAATTATCAAGATAATAAGAACGCAAATTATAACGAAGATGCTAAATGGATGAAAAATGTAGTAGTAGCCCTACAAAAGAAATACGGCATAAAAAAGTTTAATGTAGTGGGACATTCGATGGGAAATATGTCAATTATGTTTTACTTGCTGAACTATGGTGGAGATAAGAATTTACCTCAAATTCAAAAGCAAGTAGATATTGCTGGTCACTTTAATGGTATTTTGGGAATGGATGACAAATTAGGTGAAAGTAAATTGGAAAAAAATGGTAAGCCAAATATCTTTAGGCAGAGTTATAAGAAATTATTGGCAATTAGAGAGAGTTATCCTAAGAATCAAATTGATGTCCTAAACATCTATGGAGACATAGGTGATAAGTCAGATGGAAGGGTAAGCAATAATTCATCAAAATCTTTAAAATACTTATTAAATAGTCGTGAGAAGTCATATCAAGAATTAAAAATAAGTGGAAAATATGGACAACATAGTAAATTGCATGAAAGCAAAGGGGTTGATAAAGCATTGATAGGTTTCTTATGGGCTAAATAGGATTTGCATAAATTAGGAAATTGGTCCTGTGTCTAGAATTGACAATTGTATAAAAAATAAAATCTCAAACTGGTATCCAAAATATCAGCTTGAGATTTTTTAGATTATTTATAAGTTGAAATTTCAATCAAATTTTGATCGTAATCACGTAGATAAATCGATGTCATTTCGCCTTCAGATCCCAATTTTGTCATAGGGCCAGCAACGATATTTACAAAATAACTCTTAAGATGGTTTTCAATATCAGACATTTTATCTCCAGAGACGATACAAATATCAGCTGCACCAATTGTTTGATTATTAGCACGCAAGTCACTATCTTTATCAGCTTTACGTAGACGAATAAGTTGATGTCCACAACGAAGTGTAATTACATCTTCGGTAGTTTGATCCTTAATGACTGGCATGTCAAATACTTCATGATAGAAGCGTTCAGCCTGAGCTAAATCTGATACTGTTAATACGATGTGATCTAAACGTTTGATTTTCACAATAAAGATTCCTTTCTTATTTGCATAGTAGAAATTTTTCTATTAGTTAGATATATACCTAAGCTTGCTACGATAAATTCGGTAAATGGAACACTTGCCCAGACACCAGCTATGCCACCAAAGTAAGCAAAAATAATAATTGATGGCAATAGGATGATGTATCCACGTAAAATCGACAAGAAAAAGGCACCTCTAGCATCGTTAATAGCTGCTAAAAATAGCATTAAAACAAGGTTTAGACAACTAAAAAAGATACTAATAAAGTAAATAGGAATACCTTTAACTGCATAAGCAACAAGTTGAGCTTCGTGTTCAGCGTTGAAAATATCGACAATAGGAGCTTTAAAAATAAGAAGTAAGAAATAACTGATTATAGCTATTGAAAAAGTAACAAGCAATCCAATTTTTAAAGCAATTTTTACGTTTTGGTATAAGTGTTTACCATACTCGCGACTAGCAATAGGTTGTACCCCTAAGGCAACACCGTTGAAGATTGCTAAGAAAACAATCCCAATATTAGCAATAACTCCATAAGCAGCAATCGCATAATTTCCACCTAACTTTAGAAGTACTAAGTTGAAAACAAAAATGCTAACTCCAGTACTCATTTCATTCAAGAAAGATGGAATACCTAATCGAGCAGCTTTTAGGACCGTTTTGAGATGGACTTTGGTTTTAAAAAGTTTTAATTGTCGTTGTGCAAAATGGCGATGTCTACTTAAAACCGTTAGACTAGTTAAAGGAGAAAAAATAGTTGCTAAAGCAGCACCTTCCATTTTTAAATTTAACCCAAAAATTAAAAGCCAATCCATGAATATTACAAAAGCTGTTTGTGTTAAAGCAGCCCGCATTGTTAGCGAGGGGTTGCCATCATTTCTAACAAAGTTAATAGTAACATAATTTGCCATAAACAATGGAGCACCACAGGAAACAATACGAAAATAAGTGGTTGCCATATTGATGGTTTGTTGATTAGCACCCATTAAAGTCAAAATTTGATGAGGAAAAAGATTTCCAATTATTGCAAAGAGAATTCCTAATCCCACACAAAAAATGATGAGTTCACTGTAAAGTCCTTCAATTCTTTCAGGGTGACGAACCTTATTTAAAGAAAAAATAGCGGCACCACCAACACCTAAAAGCAACCCTAAAGAGTTAAAAAGATTGAAAATCGGCAATACAATATTTAAAGTTGCAAGACCGATTGAACCAGCTGCAAGAGCTATAAATAAAGTATCAACCAAAACGTATAATGATATTCCTAAAGATGCGAAGATATTTTTCACGATATAACCGGAAACTTCACGTCTTACTGAATAAACAGTATTTTGCATAATTACCCTCCGTATAAGCAAACCTATGCAGAAAATCTGCCGCCTGTCAGTTCACTTGTAGTTTAGATATTGTGGCAAAACCCGGCGATTTTGCATCCTTATTTCAAAAAAGTATTATAGCACATTATTAGAATAATAAAGGTAATTATCTACTTGAAAATAATTTATATTATATGTCAAACGTTTAGCATATTTTTCTTTACCTTTTAAATGATATGTTATAAAATAATAGTTGTTATAGAGGAAAACGTTTACCAATTAATAGAGGTGAGATAAATTGACTAAATTATACGGAGCAATTGAAGCCGGTGGAACAAAGTTTGTTTGTGCAGTGGCTGATGAAAATTTAAATATAGTAGAAAGGGTTTCAATTCCTACAACAGTACCAGAAGAAACAATGAGCGATGTTTTCAAGTTCTTTGAAAAGCATGAAGTTCAAGCCATTGGAATTGCTTCTTTTGGACCAATTGATGTTAATCGCAAATCTAGTACATATGGTTATATAACCAATACACCTAAGCCAGGCTGGAAGAACTATGATTTCTTAGGTGAAATGAAGAAGAGATTTGACGTACCTTATGCATGGACAACGGATGTTAATGGAGCTGCTTACGGTGAATTGAAAAAAGGTGCAGCTTTAGGTAAAGATAGTTGTGTTTACTTAACTGTTGGAACAGGTATCGGTGGCGGTGTTGTTATCAATGGTAAAGTTATCGAAGGATACGGACATCCAGAAATTGGACATATCATTATGCGTCGTCATCCCGAAGATAAGTACGAAGGAAAGTGTCCATTCCATCATGACTGTTTAGAAGGTTTAGCTGATGGTCCTGCAATTGAAGCAAGACAAGGTGGTGTTAAGGCTTATGATATTCCTAAAGATGATAAGGCTTGGGAAATTGTAGCATATTACTTAGCACAAGCATGTGTAGATTTAACTTTAACTTTATCACCAGAAAAAATTATTTTTGGTGGTGGTGTTTCTAAGCAAGAACAATTATTCCCAATGATAAGAGAATCATTTAAAAAGCAAATTAATGATTATGTTCCAACACCTGATTTAGATGACTATATCGTTCATGTAGAATTAGGCGATGATGCTGGAATTACAGGTTGCTTCTTACTAGCAATGGAAGCAGAATAATTATTTTTTAAATGGCGTGTCTATTAATAGGCATGCCATTTTTTTATTGGAATTTTTTAAGAAATACTTGCGTTAAGTCTTTGTTATGTGTATAGTTAGTTATGTAAGTAATTAACCAATGAAGATGATTAGTGATATATAGTGAAGAACATAATTGATCTAGGGAAATAATTTGGAGGATAGAAGATGAAGAAAAAAAGAAGTTTACGAAATAAATTTACAGGGAAAAAGCGCTGGGTAATAGTTGGTGGAGTTGTAGTATTATTGGTAGCTGGAGTAGCTGTACATTCTGCAATTTCAGATAAAAATTCAAGTGAAGCTTCAAAATATCGCGTTGCTAAAGTGTCACAACAAACTAGCTTTACGTTAACAGGAAGTGTTGAGCCAGTTCAAAAGGAAATTTTAGATACTCCTAGTGGTGATATCCAAAGTATTAATGTTAAGAATGGTGAGCACGTTGAGCAAGGACAAGCTATCCTAACTACACACAATGCGGATAAGCAAGATTCGGTTGTGGAAGTTCAAGGTGAAATTGATAAATCTCAAAGAGCGATGAATTCGCAACAACAAAGTATTAATAATATTAAGAAGCAAATGAGCAGTGTGGGATCAGGTAATGATGGATATAGTGAATTACAAGGACAATTAACTGAAGCGCAAAATGCTTATGCTGATGCCCAAGCAAGTGTAAATGCTGCAAGAAATAAGTTAAATACTTTATCTAGTAAGGTTAACCAAACTTTAACAGCTCCATATGCTGGATATGTCGAAATAGATACATCCAAACAAAATCAACCAGTTGTTACTTTATATTCTGATGATAGACAAGTTTCAGCTCAAATTTCAGAATATGACTATAACAAGGTTAAATTAGGTGGAAATATTCAGGTTAAGGCAGTAGCTACTAATAAGGTTCAAGAAACACAAATATCATATTTGTCAGAAGTACCAACAAAAGATAGCAAGGGCAATAATACTAAATATGATTTAAATGCTAAAGTGGATGCCAAGAAATTCATGTTAGGTCAAACTGTTAAAATGTCAGTAGTACAAAAGGGAATAAAAATTCCTAAAGCTGCTGTAATAGATGGAAAAGTATACGTTGTAAATAAAGCTGGAAAAGCCCAAGCAACTAAAGTGTCAGGCAAAGAAGTTAATAGCTATTTTATTGTAGATCAAGGCCTTGTAGATAGCGATAAGATAGTTACTAATCCAGATAAAGACCTAAAAAATAATGAGCAGGTAGAAAATAATGATTAGGCTAGAAAATATTAATAAATACTACCAACAAGGCGATTCTCAATTTCATGTGTTACATGATATTAATCTAAATATCGATGCAGGAGAATTGGTAGCAATTATTGGTGAATCTGGCTCAGGGAAATCTACTTTGATAAATATTATTGGTTTTTTAGATGATAAGTTTGAGGGGACTTATTATTATAATGATGAACCAATTCATGATTATGATAGAAAAGATTTTTCAAAACTTCGGAACGAAAATGTAGGGTTTGTTTTTCAAAATTTTAAGTTATTAAGAGACGTTAGTGTGGCAGAAAATGTGGCTTTACCATTATTGTATGCTGGTAAGAAACGTGCGGAGATTAAGGAAAGAGTTAGCGAAGTTTTGAGTAAAGTAGGTCTGGCTGTTTATTTTTTTAATGATACGGCGACCACCGAGATCTACACTCTTTCCCTACACGACGCTCTTCCGATCTTGGTTATGAAAATAAATTGCCTAAAAATATGTCTGGTGGGCAGCAACAGCGTGTTTCGATAGCACGAGCAATAGCTACGAATCCTAAATTCTTAATTGCTGACGAACCAACTGGGGCTTTGGATACACAAACTAGCCAAGAAATTATGAATTTATTTAAGGAACTTAATCGAGAAAGTCATACAACTATTATTTTAGTTACACACGATCCACACGTTGCTGAGCAATGTGAAAGGGTAGTAACAATTCTTGATGGTCACATGATAAAAGATGAAAGGAATGAGATATAATGAAGTTTATAGAGTTATTGAGAACAGCCTTTCAATCTTTGAAAACTAATCGGAAAAGAAGCTTTTTAACAATTATCGGTATAATGATCGGGATTGCTGCCGTTATTACAATTCTGGGCATGGGTGATGGTGTTAAAAAGACAATGTATGATAAGTTTGGTAATTCTAAACAAGGACAACAAACGACAGAAATTGGATATTCTTCAGTAGACATGGGATCGACAGTACATGGCTTTACTGAAGAAGATATTGCTAATATTAAGACGGAATTTGGTTCAGAATTTAAAGATGTGAAGATAGAACATGATTCATTAATCAATTCTAAGATGACTATTGGCGATGAGGAAAAATCTGTAAGTATTAATTTAGAAAAGAAACCTGAAAAGTCGATTGACTTAATAGCTGGTAGAGAGATTACTAAACAAGACTTACAGATGAAAGAGCCAGTAGCGATGATAAAGGAATCCTTGGCAAAAAAAGAATTTGGAACTGCTCAAAATGCAGTTGGAACTTCAATTTCATCTAATGAGACAACTTATCGTATTATTGGTGTTTATGGTGGCGGAAGTAAATATGATCAATATGGGACATTAAGTGCAAAAGGAACTGATGTTGTTGTTCCATATAAGTTATACTACGATGGTCAAAATGCCAATGAAGGTGATGTAATTAAATTAACATTCCCTCAAGATGCTCCGGCAAGCAAGGTATCTAAAAAGATTGCTAAGTATCTTGAAAAAAATGGAAGTGCCATGAATAAAGGAACATATACATATTACGATATGGAAAAAGAACTAAAGGCATTTTCTTCACAAATTAATATGATAACAGGATTTATCAGTTTAATTGCGGCAATTTCTTTGTTCATCGCTGGAATCGGCGTTATGAATATGATGTATATTTCAGTTTCAGAACGAACTCAAGAGATTGGTATCCGATTAGCGGTAGGGGCAACTCCAACTAATATTATGTTACAATTTTTAATTGAAGCGATGGTTCTGACTGTAACTGGTGGTCTAATTGGTTTTGTTTTAGGTGCAGGCTTATCACATCTACTGGCACCATTGCTAAGCCTAGGTGGAGGAATTAAAATCAAAGCACATGTTACGCTAAATGCCTTCTTATTAGCGTTTGGAGTTTCTAGTGCTGTTGGTTTGATCTTCGGTATATTACCAGCTAGACAAGCAGCAAATAAGAATTTAATTGATATATTGAGATAAGAAATGAAGTAGAATTATTTGGTTATGATATAGTTCCATAATTAGGTAAGGCTACTTTTTATTTTGCCATGTTTCACGAAAATTATTATAATTAGCTCGGATTAGAAATGAGGGAAATAATGAGTAAGTATAAATTTGAAAGAACAGTCAATGCTGAATTTAGTGGAATTTCATTACGAGCTTTATTGTCTGAAAAGTGGTTACTTCCACGTAAATTTATTCATTTTTTGAGAATTAGGGAAAATGTAAAAATTGATGGTAAGTATTATCCAATGAATACAATTGTACAAGGAAATCAAAAAATTGAATTAATCTTTGAAGGTGATGAATTTAGGACAGCTACCTCAAATTATATTGTAGATAAAGGTAGGAAAATTCCAATTATTTTTGAAAATGAGGATTTATTAGTAGTAAACAAGCCTCAAGGAATCAAGAGTCATCCTAATCAACCATATGAAACAGGAACTTTGATGAATTATATTGCTGGATACTTGGATGCAAAAGATGAACATCCTTATATGGTACATCGTTTAGATATGTTGACCAGTGGGGCGATGATAGTGGCTAAGAATCCAGTTGTGGTACCAATATTGACTTGTTTGATTAGTACGCACACAATCAAGCGTGACTATTTAGCTATAACAGAAGGAATCTTTGATCAAAAAGAAGGAGTTATTGATCTACCAATTGGTAAGGATGAAAATGATAAGCGTAAGCGAAAAGTAGACGGCATAGGCGCACTACCAGCTAGAACACATTATCAAGTAATTAAAGAATTTGGAAATAATTCAGCAGTTTATTTAAGATTGGAAACAGGAAGAACGCATCAATTACGCGTACATCTGTCGGCAATGGGACATCCTATTGTAGGAGATGTTCTATATAATCATGTAAGTAAAGAAAAACATATGATGTTACATGGCTACAAACAGAAATTAACATTGCCATTTTCAATGAGAGAATTAGAGTTAAAGGCAGATATACCTGAATATTTTGCAAATTATGAGGAAAAGATAAAAGAGAATAAAAAACTAAATTTTTACAAAAAATATTGATAATGTATAACCAGTTATAGTAGATTATATCTTAGAATAATTTTTAAGGACGTGAACTAAATGGAAATCGAAGTAGGAAATTTCATTACTGCGATTGAAAACGAGGATTATCACAAGGAGACAATCACAGCTAGAGCCTCAGACGTAGACAGCATGGGAGTAGCTGATGTTATGGTACCGGTGATTGATAAATTTGAAAGTTCTATTAAAAATAATAAATTAACTCAAATTGAGTTAGTTATTGATTATGCAGATGGCCCAGTTTTTGTTAGACTAGAATCCGGAATAATTAATTTACCATATAGCAATATTGATAAGGTTGATAATTTCTTTAATGGATTGGAAGAAAAGGTACCAGTAGTAGTGAATTTAATAGTTGAATCACCTAAATTGAATGCATCAGGATTCAGGATAGACACCTTAGGAAGTGTCGATGAATTTCTCGCAAATCCAGAAAATTATGAAGCAAAGATTGCAGGAAATATTGCCGAAAAAATTGCAGTAATTGAAAGTGCAGAAATTTCTGAAGAAGATACAAATAATTAATCTAAGTATAAGGTAATTTTACGTAAAAAATGCTATGATAGAGCATATAAGAATTAAAAAATCAGTAGATGAAATTAAAAGGTGTTAATTAAGACATCAATATTTTGAGAAATGGGGAATGCATTTTGTCTAGTGGTCAGGCGGTTAGCAATTTAATCGTTGTAGTAATTGTATTTTTCTTTGCTGCTTTCTTTGTGGCAGCTGAATTTGCAATTGTTTCAGTACGTAAAAGTCAAATTGAGAGTATGTTAGAGGATGGAGAAGGTAACAAGAAAAAGCTCGAAATGGCTTTGAAGATGGTCGATAACATGAACGAATATCTATCTACAACTCAGGTAGGTGTTTCATTGACAGGAATCATCTTAGGTTGGCTTGGAGCAGATACCTTATCGCAAATTTTTGCTGACTTTTTTGGTTTTACACCGTTAAATCACACAACTATTATGGCAATTAGTGCAGTTTTAGGTGTTGTTTTACTTACATATTTGGAAGTTGTTTTAACTGAAATTGTACCTAAGAACATAAGTATTGATATGCCGATGAAAGTGATGATGTTTGTGGTTCGCCCACTACATTACTTCCACATCTTATTCTATCCATTTGTGTGGTTATTAAATGCTTCTGCTAACGGTATAGTTAAAGCGATGGGATTAAAACCAGCTGGAGAAGACACAGATGTATTGTCAGAAAATGAAATCTTAAATTTATCAAAGAATGCAGTTACTGGTGGTTCGATAGACAAAGAAGACTATCTATATATGCGACGTGCATTTGAATTTAATGATAAAGTTGCTAAAGATGTTATGATTGATCGAACAAGTGTTGAAGTGGTAGATATTACTGCTACTGTAAAAGATGTTTTAAATAAATATCTTCAAGAAAAACACTCACGTTATCCGGTAGTAGCCAATAATGATAAAGATAAGATTTTAGGTTATGTCTATATTTATGATTTGATTCGTCAATCACGTGTAGATGATACGATCAAGATTTCTAAGTTATTGAGAACAATTATTTCTGTTCCTGAAACCACAGAATTACAAGGCTTGTTACGACAAATGACAAGAAAACGAGTTCCAATGGTTGTGGTGTTAGACGAATATGGTGGAACTAGTGGGATTGTAACTGATAGAGATATTTATGAAGAAGTTTTCGGAACAGTTTTAGATGAAGCTGATGATGTTTTACCAGATGATATTATTGATAATCACAATGGGACATATAAAGTCTCAGGTAAGACAACTTTATACGACTTTGAGCGTTATTTTGGATTCCAAGAAAAAGATTTCTTAGAATCAGAAAGCGTAACATTGGCAGGATATTTACAAGATAACTACAAGATTCAGTTGGGAACTGAAGTTGAACTTGGTGGCTTGAAAGTTAAAGTTACCGAATTCAATAGAAATTATGTTGATTGGGTCGAAGTTTGCGAAATGAAGAAGTAATATATTTTGAGTAATAAAAGCTAGGTCTATTATAATTAAGGTAGACCTAGTTTTTTTGAATTGTAGGTGAAATTAATTATGGAACATAGAATGTTAGAATTAGAAGAAGGTATAAATTTTAGAGAATTGGGTGGTTATTTAACCGAGGATGGTAGAAAAATTAAATGGCACAAACTATTACGTTGTGGAAGTATGGCACAACTAACCAAGAATGATGTAGATTATCTAGATCAATATGGGGTTCGCTATATTATTGATTTGCGCTCACCCGAAGAATCTAATTATTCGCCAGATAAGTATCCAGATAAAGCACAGTATTTCCAAGATACTGTATACCCATTTTCTTTTAGCTTGTTTAAAAATTTAGGAATTATCAACAATATGCGATTAGGAGCTAGCAATATGGATTTTGGAAGACAAACTTATCTTCAAATGTTGTTAGATCCTCATGCACAAGCTGCTTATCGTAAAATGTTCAATGTCTTATTGGAAAATGATAAAGAGGGAGAAAGTGTGGTTTTCCATTGCACAGCTGGAAAAGATAGAACAGGAGTAGCTGCATTTTTAATTTTGAGTGCATTAGGTGTGAGTGAAAAACAAATTGTGGAAGATTACTTATATACCAATCTATTTTTTGATAATTATTCTTCTGAAACAATAAATGATGCGTTAGAAAGTGAATCGCAAACAGAAATAGCACAGAGATTAAACAGTAAAACAGCAGTTATTGCTGAAACAATTGAAGTTTTACCTAAAGCATGTCGAGTAGTAAGTGGATCTGTTGCAAAGTTTTTAGAAGAAAAATTAGGAATGACGAGAGCTAAAATTGAAAGATTACAAGAATTATATTTAGAGTAAAAATGCAAAGGATGAGAAGTGGATAATGGATAACGAAACATTGAAGGAAGCGATGCTTAACGGCTTGTATGCTGATGATTATTCCGGACATGAATTATTAACTCCTAAAATGTTAGTTAATGCTAATGATCAACATATCTGGACAAGTCTGAAACAAGAATTAAAAACATGCAAAAGCTTTATCTGGTCGGTGGCCTTTATAACTTTGGATATGTTAACTCCTTTGAAAGTTGTTTTGGTAGATTTGGATAAAAAAGGGATAAGGGGCAAGATCGTTACAAGTACGTATCTTAATTTTAACCAACCCAAAGTATTTACTGAATTACTAAAGTTAAAAAATGTGGATGTCTATCTTGCCGAAGAATCTGGCTTTCATGCGAAAGGATACATGTTTGAACATTCAGATTATTATACGATGATTGTTGGCAGTGCTAATTTTACTAGAGCTGCGATGTTAAGTAATTATGAATGGGCGATAAAACTAACTTCAACGGAAAATGGTAGTCTATATCAGCAAACTCATTCAGAGTTAGAGCGAATTATAGAAAATTCCCAAGTACTGACACAAGCTTGGATAGATAATTATAAAGAAGTTTGGCAAAATTTACGAGTAACAGAAAAGTCTACTAATAACAAAGCTAAAAGTGAGATAGTTCCTAATAAGATGCAGATGGCTGCTTTAAAAGAGCTAGAAAAAATAGTTGAAGAAAAGAAACATAAAGCTTTAGTTGTGTCTGCTACTGGGACTGGTAAGACTTATTTAGGAGCATTCGCGGTTAAGGAATACCAACCTAAACGATTTTTATTTGTAGTTCATAGGGAACAGATTGCTAAAAAAGCGATGGAAAGTTTTAAGAAGGTAATCGGTGGAAGTGATAGATTGTATGGAATGTTGAGTGGTGATAGGCAAGATATTCAAGCAAAGTATATTTTTTCTACCATTCAAACAGTGAGCCAAGACAAAATATTAGCCCAATTATCAAGTAATTATTTCGATTATATTTTGATTGATGAGGCACATCGTTCAGCAGCGCCATCTTATCAAAAAATCATGCACCATTTTAAACCAGATTTTTGGTTGGGAATGACGGCAACACCTGAAAGAATGGATAATCAAGATGTATATGCCTTATTTGATTATAATTTGGCTTACGAAATTAGATTGCGTGATGCTTTAGAAAACAAAATGCTTAGTCCATTTCACTATATTGGGGTTCAAGATTATGAAAAAGATGGCATTACTGTAGATGAAACAACTAATCTACGCTATTTAACAGCTCCTAAGCGTGTGAAATATATTTTGGATCAATTAGATTATTATGGTTACTCTGGGCCAAAAGTTCATGGCTTGGTTTTCTGTAGTCGCCAAGATGAGGCATTAGAATTGGCCAAGTCATTTACAGATGCAGGACATCAAGCTAAAGCTCTAACTAATCAAGATAGTAATGAACGTAGAAGAGCAGTAGTTAGAGAATTAGAAGAAGGGAAAATAGAATATATTATTACCGTTAATTTGTTTAACGAAGGTATCGATATTCCTTGTGTCAATCAAGTGGTGATGTTACGGAATACACAGTCAAGTATTGTATTTATTCAACAATTAGGACGTGGATTAAGAAAATATCCAGGAAAAGATTTTGTAACAGTATTAGATTTTATTGGTAATTATAAAAATAATTATTTGATTCCAATTGTTTTAACTCAAGATAATAGTCGCAGTATTGACGAAGCTAAAGCAGAGTTAAGAGTTCCACCAGTAATTGATGTTTCAACGATTAATTTTACAGAGATTGCTCAAGAAAAGATTTTGCAATCATTGGATAAAGTGAAGTTAGATTCAATGAAGGAATTGAGAACAGCTTATCAAGATTTGAAAAGTAAACTTGGCAAAGCGCCTTTGCTACAAGACTTTTATAGATTTGGATCAGTTTCTCCAATTGTTTTTGCTAATAACGGAAATCTTGATAACTATGATATTTTCTTGCAAAAAATGGGAGAAGATTCTGAGTTAACTTTGTATCAAGAACAAGTTTTAACTTTTATAACCAAAGAATTATTGAATGGAATGAGACCTCACGAACTCATATTATTAGATCTATTGACTAAAAATAAAGTATGCAGTTTATTTGATTATGAGCAAGAATTACAAGAAAAACAAATTTACTTCAATATGGAATTAATGAATTCTGTTGAAAATATTTTGAACTTATCTTTCTTTGATGTGAAGGCTGGAAAGACAACTAAAGCTGAACAGTATGGTGGAATTCCAATCATAGAAAAGATCAATTTGTTAGATTATCAACTTAATAATCAAATTAAAACAAGTTTGAATAATCCTAAATTCTATCAGTTATGGAAAGATGTTATTCAAACAGGATTATTATTGAATGAGGAATATCAAAATAAAAAGCAGTTTACATTCTATCAAAAATACACTCGTAAAGATGTGTGTCGCTTATTAAATTGGGAAAAAGACGTCAGTGCACCAATGTATGGATATCGTGTAGGTGAAAAAGAATGTCCAATTTTTATAACCTATAAGAAAGATTCTGAAGATAAGAGAAATGCTAAATATCGTAATGATTTACAAAATGGTAAAAGTTTGAGATGGTATACCAGATCTCCTCGACATATAGATTCAGATGAGGTTCAACGACTTTTAGCAAAAGATAAAATGGGAAATTATAAAATAAAACTACATCTTTTTGTAAAGCGTAGCGATGCCGATGGAAAAGGTTTCTATTATTTGGGAGAAGGTAAGATTGTATCAGATAGTGTTCGTGAAGAAATCGTTTGGAAAAAGACAGCAGTAGGAATGAACATAGAGTTGCAACACCCATTAGAAACTAAAATGTATGATTTGTTATTTACTGAATAATATATTAATTGTTCGTAAATAAGATAGCTAAAAAACGAATTTTAACCTTAAAAATAAGAATAAGATTAAGAATTTAAAAATTAACTAAGAATACTTGCTTTTTCTTGAAATATTTTGTATTCTGTAAGACAACATATTAACAATTACGTAAAGGAGAGTTCTAACAATGTCCAAATGGGATACTAAATTTGTTAAAAAAGGATATACATTCGATGACGTACTATTAATTCCGGCTGAAAGCCATGTCTTACCTAATGAAGTTGATTTAAGTGTTCAACTTGCGAAAAACATCAAATTAAATATCCCTATCATTAGTGCGGGAATGGATACAGTTACAGAATCTGCAATGGCAATCGCAATGGCTCGCCAAGGTGGATTAGGTGTTATTCATAAGAATATGACAATTGAACGTCAAGCTGATGAAGTTCGTAAAGTAAAACGTTCTGAATCAGGTGTTATTATTGATCCATTCTTCTTGACTCCTGATAACAAAGTTTTTGAAGCAGAAGCACTTATGCACAAATATCGTATTAGTGGTGTTCCAATCGTTGAAAATGCTGAAAACCGTAAATTCTGTGGTATCATTACAAACCGTGATTTACGTTTTGTTACTGATAGCAAAGTTAAAATCGACGATGTAATGACTAAGGAAAACTTAATTACTGCTCCAGAAGGTACATCTTTAGAAAAAGCAGAAGAAATTTTACAACAATATAAGATTGAAAAATTACCAATGGTTAATGAAGAAGGTCAATTAACTGGATTAATTACAATCAAAGATATTGAAAAGGTAGTAGAATTTCCACATGCTGCTAAAGATGAACACGGACGTTTGTTAGTAGCTGCAGCTGTTGGGGTTACAAGTGATACTTTTGAACGTGCAGAAGCTCTTTTAAATGCAGGTGCAGACGCATTAGTTATTGATACAGCTCATGGACATTCAGCTGGTGTATTACGTAAGATTAAAGAAATTCGTGAACATTTCCCAGAAGCAACTTTGATTGCTGGTAATGTTGCAACTGCAGAAGCAACAAAGGCATTATATGATGCTGGTGTTGATGTAGTTAAAGTAGGTATTGGACCAGGTTCTATTTGTACAACACGTGTTGTAGCTGGTGTAGGTGTTCCTCAAATTACTGCAATTTATGATGCTGCAGGTGTTGCTCGTGAATACGGAAAGACAATCATCGCTGATGGTGGTATTAAGTACTCTGGTGACATTGTAAAGGCAATTGCTGCTGGTGGTAATGCTGTAATGTTAGGTTCAATGTTAGCCGGTACAGACGAAGCACCTGGTGAAACAGAAATTTACCAAGGACGTCGCTTTAAGACATATCGTGGAATGGGTAGCTTGGGTGCTATGGACTCTACACATGGTTCTTCTGACCGCTACTTCCAAAGTGGTGTTAACGAAGCTAACAAGCTTGTTCCAGAAGGTATTGAAGGACGTGTTGCATATAAAGGAACTGTTGAAGACACAATCTTCCAGATGATGGGTGGTCTTCGTTCTGGAATGGGATATTGTGGAGCAAAAGATATCAAGACATTACAGGAGACAG
>OGKJ01000048.1_pt1 | contig 48576 bp, 46 predicted proteins | sample 1572461 | NCBI WGS metagenome assembly OGKJ01 (sample SAMEA2582080, study PRJEB24529) | metagenome | biome: Human gut stool | place: China | collected 2011 | reverse complement strand
GGGCCCCCGTCAATTCCTTTGAGTTTCAACCTTGCGGTCGTACTCCCCAGGCGGAATGCTTATTGCGTTAGCTGCGGCACTGAAGGGCGGAAACCCTCCAACACCTAGCATTCATCGTTTACGGCGTGGACTACCAGGGTATCTAATCCTGTTTGCTACCCACGCTTTCGAACCTCAGCGTCAGTTACAGACCAGAGAGCCGCTTTCGCCACTGGTGTTCTTCCATATATCTACGCATTTCACCGCTACACATGGAGTTCCACTCTCCTCTTCTGCACTCAAGTCTTCCAGTTTCCAATGCACTACTCCGGTTAAGCCGAAGGCTTTCACATCAGACTTAAAAGACCGCCTGCGTTCCCTTTACGCCCAATAAATCCGGACAACGCTTGCCACCTACGTATTACCGCGGCTGCTGGCACGTAGTTAGCCGTGACTTGCTGGTTAGATACCGTCATCGAATGAACAGTTACTCTCACTCGTGTTCTTCTCTAACAACAGAGTTTTACGATCCGAAGACCTTCTTCACTCACGCGGCGTTGCTCCATCAGACTTGCGTCCATTGTGGAAGATTCCCTACTGCTGCCTCCCGTAGGAGTTTGGGCCGTGTCTCAGTCCCAATGTGGCCGATCAACCTCTCAGTTCGGCTACGTATCATCACCTTGGTAGGCCGTTACCCCACCAACTAGTTAATACGCCGCGGGTCCATCTAAAAGCGATAGCAGAACCATCTTTCATCTAAGGATCATGCGATCCTTAGAGATATACGGTATTAGCACCTGTTTCCAAGTGTTATCCCCTTCTTTTAGGCAGGTTACCCACGTGTTACTCACCCGTCCGCCACTCAACTTCTTACGGTGAATGCAAGCATTCGGTGTAAGAAAGTTTCGTTCGACTTGCATGTATTAGGCACGCCGCCAGCGTTCGTCCTGAGCCAGGATCAAACTCTCATTTTAAAGTTTGTGACTCATTATTTTTACTAGCGAATTGACTTCGCAAATGTTTTTGCTTCTTTATAGAAGCCCTGCACATTTGTTTCATCGAAACTTTGTTTAGTTTTCAAAGATCATATAACATTCTCATGCGACTATTTAATTATATCACAGTTAAAAAATATGTCAACAAAAAAATTATCAACTTCATAACTTGCAACTTCTTAAGTAGCAGCAACATTTAAATAATATACACGAGTTACACCTCTGCGTCAACACTTTTTTTAATAAAATCTAAAAAAAAATCAGTTTGCTTATTACAAACTGATTTTTTATCTTATTTTCTATTATTCTGGTCTCAAAGTTGGGAATAGGAGTACATCACGAATTGATGGTGCATCTGTTAGAAGCATTACCAATCTATCAATTCCTATACCTAATCCCCCTGTTGGAGGCATTCCGTATTCCATAGCTTCAATATAATCTTCATCGATACCTTCAGCTTCATCATTACCAGCTTGACGTTCAGCAACTTGTGCTTCAAAGCGTTGGCGTTGGTCAATTGGATCATTCAATTCAGTAAAGGCATTTGCATATTCATTTCCTAAAATGAATAATTCAAAACGATCTGTGAAACGTGGATCATCAGCATTTTTCTTAGCTAATGGTGAAATTTCTACAGGATGACCATAAACGAAAGTTGGATCAACAATTGTATCTTCACAGAATTGTTCAAAGAATTCATTAATAATATGACCTACTTGCCAGTATGGTTCATAATGAACTTTATGCTCATCTGCTATCTTTCTAGCTTCTTCAAGAGACATTTCTTTCCAGAAATCTACTCCTGTCTTTTCCTTGATTAGATCTACCATGTGAACACGTTTGAATTCTTTATTAAAATCAACGTCCGTTCCTTGATAGTTAATCTTTCCATCAGATGTTACAACTTTAGCAGCTGCTTTAAAGATACCTTCTGTTTCATCCATAACGTCTTTAAAGTCAAAGTATGCTGCATAAGTTTCAAGCATTGTAAATTCTGGATTGTGCTTAGTATCAATTCCTTCATTACGGAAAACTCTACCAATTTCATAAACACGTTCCATTCCGCCAACAATCAAACGTTTGAGGTGTAATTCCAAAGCAATTCGTAAGTAAAGTTGAATATCCAATGCATTATGATGTGTAATAAATGGACGTGCAGCTGCACCACCAGCTTGATTATGTAATACAGGTGTTTCAACTTCTAAAAATCCATTACTATCTAAATAATTACGAACAGCTGTAACAATCTTGCTACGGTTTACAAAACGATTGTAACTTTCACGGTTAGTAATTAAGTCTAAGTAACGTTGACGATAAATTTGTTCTACGTTTTGAAGACCGTGGAATTTATCTGGCAATGGTCTTAGAGCTTTGGATAAGAAAGTAAGTTTAGTTACTTTAATTGTAAGCTCACCCATATCAGTCTTGATAACATCACCAGTTACACCTAAGAAATCTCCTAAATCTGAACGTTTAAAGATATGGTACATTTCTTCGCCAACTTCATCTTTACGAATGTAAAGTTGCATTCTACCTGTCTTATCTTGTAAATCAGCAAAGCCTACCTTACCTTTACCACGCTTTGCTACCATACGTCCTGCGATTGTAGCCTTAACATCTAAGTCAATTAATTCTTCTTTTGTCTTATCTTCAAATTTGTCGTGTAATTCTTTGTTTAAGAAATCACGCTCAAATCTATGACCGAATGGATCAACGCCTTCATCACGCAATTCTTGCATCTTTTGACGACGAACTCTTAACTGATCATTCATTGATTGTTGATTAGCCATTTAAAATCCTCACTTTCTCAATAATTTATACACTGCTCTTTATTATATCATAGTCAACTGGACATATTAATTATAATATTAACAAAATATCCACTAAACAGCTTGACGTGCTAATGTATCTGCTAAGAAATTATCAAAAATATCGATCATTTCTGCTTCTGTATCTGCAGAATTTAAAGCCGCTTTAGTACGTGCGGAACGTGGGATTCCTTTCAAATAATATGCAGCTTGAGAACGGAATTCCTTTGGCCCAATAACTTCACCTTTAGCTTTAACTAAACGATGTAAATGTTCCTTAGCAACTTTAATCTTTTCTGCAGGTGTAGGTTCTTCTAAAATTTCTCCCGTTTCAAGGTAATGTGTTGTTTGCTTAACAATCCAAGGATTACCTAAAGCTGCACGACCAATCATTACCGCATCTGCTCCAACTTCATCCAACATCTTCTTAGCTTCTTCTGGTGTACGAACATCACCATTCCCCATAAATGGAATCTTAGTTAAATGATCAGCTACTTCTTTTAAAATTCCCCAATCTGCATGTCCTGTATATAATTGCTTTCTAGTACGTCCATGCATTGCTAATGCTTTAGCTCCGCCTTCTTCTGCTGCTAATGCATTTTCAACAGCTAAAATATGATCTTCATCCCAACCAGTTCTCATCTTAACTGTTACAGGCTTATCTATAGAACTAGTAACTGCATGAACCATTTCATAAATCTTATCTGGATCTAAAAGCCATCTTGCACCAGCATCAGTCTTTGTAACTTTAGGAACTGGGCAACCCATGTTTATATCGATAATATCAGTCGCAGTATTTTCTGCCACAAATTGAGCAGCTTCAACTAAAGTTTCTTTGCTACCACCGAAAATTTGGACACTAACTGGATGCTCAGTTGGATCAACAAATAGCATGTCTAACGTTTTCTTATTTCTAAAATGGATTCCTTTGTCAGAAATCATTTCACAAACAACTAAACCTGCACCAAATTCCTTATAAATCATACGAAAGGCAACGTTTGTAACCCCAGCCATAGGAGCTACTACAACTTGATTAGGGATAACTATATCACCAATTTTCCATTCCATTATTCTCTTCCTCCATTTTAAGCTTGATTAGCTTCATTCATGATTTTAGTTAATTCTTTTTCATTAAATTCGTATTTTTTCCCACAAAAATGGCAAACTGCTTCTGCACCTTTATCTTGTTCTATCATTTCTTCAAGATCTTTTTTAGGTAAACTTGCTAGTGCTTCAGCAAATCTTTCTTTTGAACAATTGCATTCATATGCTACTGGTATTTTCTCAAGAATTTTTACTTTGTCTTTTGGGAAAAGTGTATACAAAATTTCTTCAGGAGTCTTACCATCTTTACGCATCATTTCAGATACTAACGGTATTTCTTGTAACTTCTTTTCAATTTCATCTAAAATTTCATCACTAGCTCCTGGTAAAACTTGAATCATAAAACCACCAGCTACACCTATTGTGTTATCATCTTCAACAAAAACAGATAATCCTACGGCTGATGGAATTTGCTCTGACTTAGCTAGATAGTAAGTGAAATCTTCACCTAACTCACCAGATACAAGGGGCACTTGTCCTGTAAAAGGCTCTTTTAATCCTAAATCTTTAGTTACTGATAAAAAGCCTTGACTACCTACTGCGCCTTTAACATCAATCTTATGTTTTTCATTTAAAGGCAAATGCACATGTGGTTCATGTACGTATCCTTTGACTGTACCTTTAGCATTACCATCTACCACAATAGCCCCAATTGGTCCATCGCCATTGATTTTTACGGTCATTTTTTCATCACCAGATAGTTCCGATGCTGATAATAATAAAGTACCTATCAAACTTCTACCAAAAGCAGCTGAAGCAGCACTCCAAGTATCGTGTAATTTTTGTGCTTCTCCTACAGTTTCAGTAGCATCAACTGCATAAGCTCTAATTGCTCCATCGTATACTAAACTTTTAACTAAATAATCAGACATTTTTCTTACCTCTTTATTTTTATACACAAATTACATACTAACAAATTGTAGTCAATTTTTCTATTATTATCTTTTTTATTTTGTCAAATAAAAAATGGTACTGACAGTTTAAAACCACCAATACCATTTTTGTTATTCATCTTTCTTATCAGAATCTTCATCTGATTCATGAGGATAGAACACTTCTGTTTCTTTATGTTCCTCATCTTTTTCAGCTAATTGTTTTTTAGCTTCTCTACGTTCAACAGCTTGTTTTGCTTCTTCAAAAGTTGCTGCCTTTTCACTAGGAAATTCATCTTCGTTTTCTGCTGGCATCTTACCTGTCTTATACAAACTCAAGATTTGTTTTTCATCTAGAGTTTCATGTTCAAGTAATGCTTCAGCGATTACTTTATGTTGTTCTCTATGAGCTTCGATAATTTCCTTAGCTTGTTGCATACCTTCATTGGCAATACGTTTAACTTCTTCGTCAATGATATTAGCTGTTTGTCCAGAGTAACTATGTTGACCATTGAATTCACCAGGTTGCATATTAGCTTGACCTTCATATTGAACAGGGCCTAACTTGTCACTCATACCAAATTCTGTAACCATTGCTCTAGCTAATTGAGTAGCTTGTTGGAAGTCATTAGAAGCACCAGAAGATTGTTGACCAAAGATAATTTCTTCGGCTGCACGTCCACCCATCAAACCAGCAATTTGTTCCTTAAGGTTCTTCTTGGACATCAACATTTGATCTTCTTCTTTTGGTAACATGATAGCATATCCGCCAGCACGTCCACGAGGTACGATTGTAACCTTATGAACTACACGTGCTTCATTTAATACTAAACCTACAATTGTATGTCCAGCTTCGTGATATGCCACTGTTTCACGTTCATGCTTACTAATTACACGATCACGCTTAGCAGGTCCTGCAATAACTCTATCTTCTGCTTCATCGATATCAGATGCATCAATTTCTTTCTTATCACGACGAGCAGCTTGTAATGCAGCTTCATTCAATAAGTTCTCTAAGTCAGCACCAACAAAACCAGGTGTTTGCTTAGCAATCATCTTCAAATCGACATCTTTTGCTAAAGGCTTGTTCTTAGCGTGAACCTTCAAAATAGCCTCACGACCCTTAACATCAGGACGACCTACTAAAATCTTTCGATCAAAACGACCTGGACGTAGCAAAGCAGGGTCTAATACATCAGAACGGTTAGTAGCTGCCATAACGATGACACCTTCATCACCTTCGAAACCATCCATTTCAACTAACATTTGGTTAAGTGTTTGTTCACGTTCATCATGTCCACCGCCCATTCCGGCACCACGACGACGACCTACCGCATCAATTTCATCGATAAAGATAATAGATGGTGCGTTCTTTTTAGCATTTTCAAATAAGTCACGCACACGACTAGCACCAACACCGACGAACATTTCAACGAAGTCAGAACCAGAAATTGAGAAGAATGGTACACCAGCTTCACCAGCAACAGCTTTAGCAAGTAAAGTTTTACCAGTTCCTGGAGGTCCTTCCAATAGCACACCAGATGGAATTCTAGCACCTAAAGCTAAGAACTTACGTGGATCACGCAAAAATTCTACAACTTCAACTAATTCTTGCTTTTCTTCTTCAGCACCAGCTACATCTGAAAAACGAACTTTATTGTTCTTTTTGTCAATAGGCTTAGCTTTGGATTTTCCAAAGTTCATAACACGGCCACCGCCGCCACCTTGGCCAGCTTGACCCATCATCATGTAGAAGAAGAAAATGAAGAATAGAATTGGAACTACTGAAATTAAAAGTTGAATCCAAATACTACTAGATTCTTCTTCTTTAGCACTATTTTTTATTTTATTTTTTTGTGCATACTCTTGAATTTGTTTTACAGTCGAGTCATTCGTCAATACATTAGTTGTAAAACCAGTTGATTCATCCGCACCACTGGAAGCAATTCCGGCAATACCACTCGAACCAGATGATTTCTTAGCATGACGATAAGTACCCGTTATTTTGTACGTACTTCCAGAAGGTTGCATCGTAAAATCTTTAATATTATTCTTCTTCAATTCTGTTATAAATTGACTAGATTGAATTTGTTGTGTCTGCATACTTTGGCGACTACCAAACATATAATACAAGACACCCATAATACCCAAGAATACTACGATATAAAAGAAACTATTTCTAAGAAGTCCGTTACCATTCCTGTTGTTATTCATAACGTTCCTCCATATCCAAGGATTAAAGAGTCACTTATCACCATTAAATAAGCACTCCATTGTGAATATAATAGCATAATTAATAAATTTTGACTATTATTGACTATTAATTTCACTAAAATAAATTGTTTAAAATTTTATTAACCTTCGTAAACTTCAGGCTTCAAAATTCCAACATATCCTAAGTTACGATAGCGACCTGCAAAGTCTAAACCGTAACCTACTACAAATTCATTAGGAACTTCAAAACCTACATAGTCAGGTTTAACTCCTTCAACACGACGTTCAGGTTTATCAAGTAAAGTACAAATCTTAACAGATTTTGCATTACGATGCTTAAATAGTTCAACTAAACGTTGTAATGTACGACCTGTATCGATAATGTCTTCAACGATTAAAACATCTCTTCCAGTTACAGATGTATCTAAGTCTTTAATAATTTTAACTTCACCAGATGATTCTGTTCCTTCTCCATAACTAGAAACGTCCATAAAATCTAATTCTAAATATGTATCGATTTCACGAATAATATCAGTTGTGAACATAACAGCACCCTTAAGAACACAAACTACTAATGGATTTTTACCTTCAAAATCCTTAGTAATTTGCTTTCCTAGTTTTTTAGTAACTTCAGCGATTTGTTCTTTACTGTATAAAACTTCTTTGATGTCGTTGTTCATAAGATTAACCTCTTTCTTGCTTTTTTCTAAATACTAGTATGTAATGAATTTTAGCATTTTGTGGGGCCAGTGACAAATCAGTTTTTTTTGTTTCTAAAATCCAATACACTTCATTTTTATTTTTTGTAATTAGCCAACTCTTATTTCTCTGTTCACTTGGAATTTTTTTATCAATAAAAACTTTTTTAATTTTTTGATTTCCAAAGCTCATTTTTAGTGAATCACCTGGTTGTCTATGTCTAATTACCCAATTTACATTATCTTCTACAGCCAGAATTTCATCTCCAGGCATTAGTTCTATTTCATTAATCTTAAATAAACCTATCTTTTTTCCCTCTTCCAAACTGTGCCATTGATTTAATTTTAATTCAAAATTTTCTTCTAGATTAAAACTAATACTGTTTTTAATTCTTATTCCCATTTCAAGATATTCATGATAGAATTCAAATTTTTCGTTCAAATCAATCTTTGCTTGAGGTTTCTTCTCATCATTAAGCATCGCTAAAATTTGCTGTACCTGCGTTTCTTTGATTTCCAATCCTTTTACTTCTAAATATCGTTCAAGTAAAATACGTTGCCATAAGGGACTTTCTTTAACAAATTTATCATAGTCCAAAGTCTCTTCTTTAGAAATCTTATTCAGTTTCACATCAGCTACTTCTTGAATTGCTTGTAAATTATTTGTTAATTGCTGAGTATATCCTAATACATGCTTTAAAAATTCTGGATTTTCTGCTTTTAATACTGGAATTATATGATGTCGTAATCTATTTCTTTGGTAGTCATCGCTTTTGTTAGTTTCATCCTCATAATATTTAATCCCTAATTGTTTAGCATAATCATAAATTTCTTTTTTATTAAAAATTAACATGGGACGAACTATTTGATAATCCTCTCTAAATATACGTACAGATTGAATTGCTTGTAATTGTTGAATATTCCCACCTCGAATTAATTTCATTAAAAAAGTTTCTGCTTGGTCATCTCCATGATGCGCCGTTACCAAGTACTCAATATTATTTTCTTTTAGGACTTTTTCAAAAAAGTTATATCTAACTTCTCTGGCTGCAGCTTCAATGCTTTGTACAGGATGTTCTTCTTTTTCCCACCTGTATACATATAAAGGAATATTTCGTGCAAAACAAAACTCTTTAATAAATTTTGTTTCTTCTTTGCTTTGCTCTCGTAATTGATGATCAATATAAGCGACATTAATTTCTACATCTAAAACTTTACTCAATTTCAACATTCCTGATAATAAGACCATAGAATCTACACCTGTAGAAACCGCAAGTAATACTTTTTTATTGGAAATTTTTAAATCCCTAAGTCGCTGTAATAATTGATTTTCAAATTTTTTTACATTCAACTTCATCACTCACTTCAAAAAAATAAAAAAGCAAGAAGTAATTACCTCTTGCCTTTTGTTGTATTAGCTGCGACGACCGCCACGACCGCCACGTTTTCCTTCTGTATTACGTTTCAAGGAAGTCAATCTATCTTCACTTTCCTTCAAAAATCCAGCTAATAAGGAATCGAAATCTTTCTTCTTTTCTTCATGCTTTGGCTTAAAAGAAGTATTATGATTTTTCTTTACTTTATCCCTATTATTATGTTGTTCGTGATTATTGTTACGACGTTGGTTGTTTTGCTTTTGAGGTTTATCCACTGCTTTCTTGATGGAAAGACCGATCTTACCATCATCACTGACAGATAAAACTTTAACAGTAACTTCATCACCAACAGATAAGACTTCATGGATATCTTTAACAAAAGTATTGGATACTTCACTAATATGAACTAATCCAGTCTTCTTATCCCCTAAATCAACAAATGCACCAAAATCTGTAATTCCTGAAACTTTTCCGGAAAGTTTAGCTCCTACTTCAATCGACATAAAAATTGTCTTCCTCCTCGAAATTCTATACCTCTCAGTATATCACGCACTAAATATTATTAATACTACTAAATTAAACTTTTTTTAATTATTGTCCAATATTTTTTGTAACATCTGTTGGTAAGTTATAAATTATTTCGTTATCTTTAGAATAGGAGTACTTTTCTCGAATTAATTTTCTTAAATAATCTTCATCATTTAATTGCTTAATCTGCTCTTTCAAATCAGCATTTTTAGCTTTTACTTTTTCTAACTTCTTATTAGCTTCTTCCGTTTGAACATTAATATTTTGGGTTTGATAGTGCATTGTAATAAGTCTTATCCCAAACACTATTGTTAATAGTATAGTTAAAGAAATAATACTTACTCTAAACAATCGATAATGTTGATAGTGTTTAGCTTTTAAAGCAGCATTTTTACTTTTAGCTTGTTGCTTACGAAAATAATCATTATCCATGATAGTAATCTTTGATCTTTTCTTCACTGACTATCTAGCCCCTTCCATTCTTTGTCCAAAACGATTTATATAGAAAAATCTTCCTTATATTCTTCAGAGATAACTTCAAACAATTCTTGTGCTTCTTTTTTCTTTGTTGTATCTCTAATATCATTAACTTTAACTGTTAATACTTTATTACCAAAGTTTATCACAATTTCATCGCCAACATTTACATTTGATGATGATTTAGCCACCTTGCCATTAATTGTAATTCTACCTTGACTTGAAATTTCTTTTGCTACTGTTCTTCTTTTAATAATGCGTGATATTTTCAAAAACTTATCTAATCTCATCAACGTCCTCCATTTAATTTGTCAATTATTTTTATAATCTTATTTCCACCTGGCATCGCCATATATTCTTCTTTGGTAAATAAATTAAACTTAATCGCTAAAATTCCAAAAATAAATACTCCTACAGGAATACATATTACTGAAATTATTCCGACATCTAATCTAGAGCTTCCCAATAGGTATCCTAATAATATCGAAAGGCCTTTTACTACTATCCCCATAATACATGAAATAAGTAATAATTTTAAGACATAACCATCACTTCTAAATAAAATCTCAAGCTTTATTGAACTAAAGAGAATAATGATAATTGCAGCTAATAATAAACTAGCTGTAGTAGCAATACTTGCTCCAATTATTCCAAATTTACCAATTAAGTAACTATTAAGAATATATTTAGTTAGGAAAGCTACCCCTAATCCAATTAGTAACACTCTGTACTCATCAATACTTTGTAAAATAGAACTATAGCTATTGATTACTGTCATTAAAATTATTCCCAGTAAATATATTCCAATTACCAAACTAAGTTCACTATCACCAAATAAAAGTTTATTAACTTCAGGCAATAAAGCTAATAATCCCACTGTAGCAGCACTAGCTATTCCTAAACTAATTCTCAAGATAGATGATGCAGTATTTTCAAAAGTAGTTTTTTCTTTCTTTTCAATTGCTGCTGTTAGTGAAGGTAATAGCGTTGAAGAAAAACTTACTCCTATTACTAATCCTAATTGTATTAAAGGCTGAGCTCTATCGTAAATACCTTTTATATTGCTAGCTTTTATTGAAGATAGGCCGTAAATCTCCAAATTATTCTTAATTGTGAAGGAATCTATTAATTGCAAAAGTACCATCAATGCAGTAAATAAACATATCATGATTCCTTCTGTCATTAGTCTCTTTACTAAATCTCGATAATTTATACTATGTTTGTGGGATTTTCTTGAAAAAAGCCTTATAAAAATACCTACAAAACATAGTAGTGCAACTAAGCCTCCTAATGTTGAGCCAAACATCGCCCAAGCTCCCATTTTATAAATAGACCAATGATGTCTAACCGCATACCATGCAACCCCAATAATAACAATCACTCTTATTAGTTGCTCATACACTTGTGATACAGCAGTGGGCGTCATATTGAATATACCTTGATAAAATCCTCTTCCTACTGATAAAAAAGGCATCAACAAAAACATCCAGGAAACACTCCGGATAATCACTTCCAGCTTTATATCTCCCATGGCTTCAGCAATTTGAGTTGATCCTAATTGTAGAAACAAAAAGCACAAGATAGCCAGTACAACTAAAACGTTAAATATTCTTTTTGAAATCTGATATTTTGATTCTATATCATCTTGTTCAGCAATAATTTTTGAAATGAATACAGGAAATCCTGATAAAGAAAAAGTCATTCCAATTGCATAAATCGGATAAACTTGCTGATAAACGTAAAATCCTAAATTCCCTACCATATTTTCAAAAGGAATTCGGTACATCGCACTTAAAATTTTAGCTATAAAAGAAGCCCCTGATAGGATTATTGCTCCCTTCATAACATTTCCAAAATTATTTTTCATTACCTTCACCTATGCTGATTTATCCATTGTGACATCCACCATTTTAGCTAATTCTTTGAGTAATTTTTTTAATTCTTCCAAAATTTGATTACTTTCCATGCCAGGTTGGATGTTTAACTTAATTTGAATTTTTTGATTTTTATTTCCCAGAGTCGTACTAAATTTAGTTACCGATAATACTTTAAAAACATCCTTAATGTCTAATTTCCCATTTAACTTATCTGATAACTCAATTTCAATTGTTTTTTTATTCTGGCTAACACTATCTACTAAAGCTGCATCAGCATACATTTTTAATAGGCCAACTTCTAATAAATTGTGTACTTCTATTGGATATTCACCAAATCTATCAATTAAATCATCTTGAACTTCTATATACTGATCTTCATTTTCAAATTGGTGGATTCGTTTATAAATTTCAACCTTTTGTTTGGGATCAGTAATATAATCCGCTGGCAAATAAGCTTCTAGATCAAGATTAAGTTCAGCATCCGTTTTAACTTTAATCTCTTTACCACGTTTCTTAGCTACAGCATCATTTAACATCTGTGTATACAAATCATATCCAACAGAATCAATAAAACCATGTTGTTGCTTACCTAATAAATTTCCAGCTCCACGAATTGATAAATCTCTCATCGCAATTTTAAATCCTGAACCCAACTCTGTGAAATCTTTAATAGCTTCCAGACGTTTTTCAGCGACCTCTGTTAACACTTTGTTAGGTTGATACATGAAGTAAGCATACGCAATACGATTTGATCGTCCAACGCGTCCTCTTAATTGATACAACTGTGATAATCCCATTCTGTCCGCATTATCAACAAATAATGTATTCACATTAGGAATATCAACCCCTGTTTCAATAATTGTTGTTGTGACCAAAACATCATACTCACCATCGATAAAATCTATCAAAATATTTTCTAGTTGCGTTTCGGTCATTCTTCCATGAATATAAGCTACTTTAGCTTCTGGTACTAAACTTTCCAATTCACTAGCAACTTTTTCAATATCATCAACTCGATTATGCAGATAGAAAACCTGTCCCCCACGCTCTATTTCACGCTTAATTCCATCTACAATTACCCCATAATTTTTTTCAATAACGTAAGTTTGTATTGGATAACGATTCATGGGTGCTGTTTCAATAACTGATAAATCACGTACACCTAACATAGACATGTTTAACGTTCTTGGAATAGGTGTAGCTGTTAATGTTAAAACATCTACACTTGTCTTCAATTCTTTTAATCGTTCCTTATGTTTAACTCCAAAACGTTGTTCCTCATCAATAATTAATAACCCTAAATCTGCAAATTTTACATCTTTTGACAATAACCTATGTGTTCCAACAACAATATCCAACTTACCTGTTTCTAAATTTTCAATAGTCTCTTTAATTTCCTTGGCTGTATTAAATCTAGATAAAATACCAATCTCAACAGGGAAATTTTCAAAACGTTGTTCCATTGTTTCGTAATGTTGTTGAGCCAAAACTGTCGTTGGCGCCAAGAAAGCAACTTGTTTACCATCTTGAACCGCTTTAAAAGCCGCTCTTAACGCCACTTCTGTTTTACCATAACCAACATCACCGATTAATAATCGATCCATTGGCTTGGTCTTTTCCATATCTTGTTTAATTTCTTTAGCACTCCGCAGTTGATCTGGTGTTTCTGTATATGGAAATGCATCTTCGAACTCTTTTTGATAGCTATCATCAGGAGTAAATGCGTATCCCTTTTCAGCTTCACGTTTAGCATAAAGATCAACTAATTCATCAGCAATATCTTCAATTTTGTTAGCAACACGGCGTTTAGTTTTAGCCCACTCAGAACCACCTAATTTATTAACTCTAGGGGTTTTTGATTCTGAAGACACATATTTTTGTATCTTATCTAATTGAGATACCGGGATAAAAAGTTTCGCATCATCTTGATAGAGAATGGTCATATAATCATGATGATGTCCACCAACTTCTAAAGTTTTCATCCCTATATAGCGTCCAATCCCATGATTGACATGAACGACATAGTCACCCTTTTTCAACTCAGTATAACTTTTTAGTCGTTCTGCGTTATTCATAGTTAAACGTCTAGGTTGCTTTTTCTTCACGTTAGAAAATAATTCATTTTCGGTTAAAACAACGAGTTTATCCTTAGGAATTTCAAATCCTTCATTTAAGAAACCTTGGACCACTTGTGTAACTCCAACTTGAATTGCATTCTTATCTGTTATAATCGACTTAATTTCAAAATCATCTAATGTTTGAGAGACCTTTTCCAATCTTTCTCTATCATTAATCAAAAATACAACTGTTTGCTTTTGTTTTTCCCAACGTGAAACTTCAGTCTTCAAAAGTGGCATCTGTCCAAAGAACTTTTGAACAGCACGTGTCTTTATATCTACAAGTTGGGCAAACTTCATTCTGCCTAGTCCTTTTTGAAATAAAGATAAGAAAATTCTAGGTTGTTTAATTTTCTTTTCTACACTTCTAAAATCATGACCTAATTTTAAATTATCAAATAAACTATTAGTACGTAGTCTATCTGTTAACCAATCAGCTTCAGAATATTCTAGGTTCTTTTGTTTCTCAGTCAAACGAGAATAGTCATCAAAGATTACTAACCCTTCATCACTCAAGTAATCAATTAAATTTGTACTTTCTGGATAAATATATTCAGCATATGGTAGATATTCAGCCTTTAAAAAACCATCTTTAAAATCAGCTAGCATTTTTTGAATATTTTCAGTTAGTTTTTCTTCTTTTGTATTCTTTAATTTTGAAAATTGCTTATTATATTCTTTTTTTATTTTTTTACTAGCCAACTCTAGAACTTCTTTACTAGCAATAAAGTCAGTAGCTGGGATGATAGTTACTTGATCCACATTTTCAATACTTCTTTGATTTGCAATATCAAAAGTCCTCATTGAATCAATTTCAATATCAAAGAAATCTATTCTATACGGATTATCTGCATCTAAAGGAAAAATATCGACAATAGATCCACGAATCGCAAAATCTCCAGGTGCATTTACCATATTTGACCTAATATATCCCATTTCAAATAATTTCTTCTCTAGTTCGGCTGGATTAACTTCTTTACCAATCTCCAATTGAATTTCATGTTGTTTCCAGTACTCCACACTAGGTAAAAAACGTCTTATCCCAGCTACTGTAGTAATTACAATTACTGGATTTTCTGAAGTTAATGCAGTTAAGGCGCTTACTCTTTGAGCTCTGTATTCTGGAGAACTAGTTGCCATTTCTGCAACTAACATATCTTCTACTGGAAATAATTCAATTCTTGTATCTTCTATTATATTCTCTAAATCACTTTGCAATTGTTGTGCATGGTATAAATCACTTTCCACAATTAATTGTGGTACTTTCTTATCTTTTAATAGTTTAGCTATCATCAATGTCTTAGAAGAGCCTACCAATCCTGTCAACATATGTCGTCCATCAGTAGTTAAATTCTTTTCCCACTCTTTCAATTCCGAGACATTCAAAAAAGTATCTATTAATTCCATTAAATTAGATTCCTCACTTAACTAGTTAAATCTATTCATTGTATTCATAAAATCATCATTTTCTATCCAATCATCTAAAGCAGCAACAGCTCTAGTTAATCCATCATCTAATTTTGCTTCTTGTTCTTTAGTAAATCTAGATAATACCCAATCTACCACTGACATTTTTTGTGGATGATCAATTCCTACACGGACTCTCTTAAATTTTTCAGTCCCCACATGTGAAATAATAGACTTAATTCCATTGTGTCCACCAGCAGATCCTTTTTGTCGTAAACGTAAATGTCCAATTTCCAAATCCATATCATCATGGCAAATAATAATATCTTCAGTAGTTAGATTAAAATAATCCATCAATGGTCTAACAGCTCTACCAGATTCATTCATATAAGTTGTAGGTTTTATTACTATTATTTTTTCACCATTAATAAATAACTCTGCTATCAATGAATCAAATTTTTCTTTGTTAAAATTTCCACCATGTTCTTCCACAAAACGCTCTACTACCATAAATCCAACATTATGTCTTGTACCTTCATACTTTTTTCCTATATTACCTAAACCTACAATCATTTTCATTTTTTTATATCTTCCTTTCAATTTTAGCAAAATAAGTTTCATCATTTTCAAAGAATTTTTTATTTATACACGCAAAAAAGGCTGGCTAATTCATCATTACCCAGAAACCTATCACCAAATCTTTAGTCAAGTATAACATATTTTCTCTTAAATCTTAGAAAATTTGTTTGAAAATAATATCACATTTTATGAAAAACGTGTTATACTAGATTTGTAAAAAAAGCTTACTTATGAAAGGATGAAGAACTGTGTCAAAAACACAAAATCATCAAAAAGTTATTTTAGTCGGTGACGGTGCTGTTGGATCTAGCTATGCTTATGCTATGGCTTTACAAGGTACTGCCGAAGAATTTGGTATCGTAGACGTTGTTAAAGAACGTACAGAAGGTGACGCTCTTGACTTATTCGATGCTACAGGTTTCACATTCCCTAAGAAGATCTATGCAGCAGAATACTCTGACTGCAAGGATGCAGATCTAGTTGTTATTACTGCTGGTGCTCCTCAAAAACCTGGTGAAACTCGTTTAGATCTTGTAAACAAGAACTTGAAGATTTTATCTTCTATCGTAAAACCAGTTGTTGAATCTGGTTTCGACGGTATCTTCTTGGTTGCAGCTAACCCTGTAGATATCTTGACATATGCTACATGGAAATTCTCTGGATTCCCTAAAGAAAAAGTTATCGGTTCCGGTACTTCTTTAGATACAGCACGTTTACGTGTTGCTATGACTGAAATGACAGGCATCAAGGATCCTCGTTCTATGCATGCTTACATCATGGGTGAACATGGTGACTCTGAATTTGCTGCATACTCTGCTGCTACAATCGGTGGTCGTCCATTCTTAGATTGGGCAAAAGAACATGGTGTCTCCAAAGAAGATTTAGATAAGATGGAAGATGACGTTCGTAACAAAGCTTACGAAATCATCAACAAGAAAGGTGCTACATTCTACGGTGTTGCTGCTGCTCTTGCACGTATTTCTAAAGCTATTTTACGTGACGAAAATGCTGTATTACCAGTTTCTGCATACATGGAAGGTCAATATGGTTTAAACGATATCTTTATCGGTACTCCAGCCGTTGTTAACGGTACTGGTTTACATGAAGTTATCGAAGTACCTTTAAACGAAGAAGAAAGCAAGAAGATGACAGAATCTGCTGCTACTTTGAAGAAGGTTCTTACAGATGGCTTAAAGGCTCTTGAAGAAAACAAGTAATAAGAAAGCTAATTACAAGTTTCTAGAGATTGGATTATATCCAATCTCTTTTTTGTTCTAAGAATAATTCTTTGTTAAATTAAACACTTCACTTATAAAATAAGAATTTTTTCTTTATTTTCTCCTCTATCATTAATCTTATATCTATGTTATTATTAATTAGCATATTTTATATTTTAAGGAAGAATTACTAATGATATTAAAATCTTTAATCCAAACTAAGGACGAATTAGTTACAGTTCAAGAAGATATATCTCTAGCTGAAGCCCTAGATATTTTAGAAGATACCGGATTTCGTTGTGTCCCTATTCTCGATAAAACAGGTAAAATTTTTAGAGGTAACATCTACAAAATGCACATATATCGTCATAAATCTCGCGGTGGTGATATGACTCTGCCCGTCACTTATCTATTAAAAAATGCTACAAAATTCATCTCTATCAACGCTGCATTTTTTAATATATTTTTCACTATTAAGGATCTACCATACATTACAGTTTTAGATGAAAATAATTACTTTTTTGGTATCTTAACCCATAATCGTCTATTAAAAATGTTATCTCGTTCTTGGAATGTTGAGCTCGGAAGCTATGTTCTTACAGTTCTTTCAAAAGGCGAACGTGGTGATTTGGTAGATATTGCGAAAGCTATTACCCAATATTCTGAAATAGCTAGCTGTATTTCTTTAGGATTTCGTAAAAAAGATAATTTACATCGTACTTTATTCACTCTACCATCTGGAATTGAAGAAAAACGTCTAAACAGGATTGTTACTAAATTAAAGCGTAGAGGGTTCGAAATTGAAGAAATTGAAGATTTAAGTAAGATTTAATTTAAGTATTAAGTTGTCTACTGGATGACTTAATACTTTTTTATTTTTTGTCTTGTATTTTATTTTTATTTGTGTATAATTAACATTAAATTAAATATCGGTTATAAAACACAATGAAAAGAAGAGTAACTTTATTAAATACTTCAGAGAATCTCTGGTTGGTGAAAAGAGATAGTTACTAATAAAGCGAATATCACTTTGAGTGCCATAATGAATTTTAGTAGTTATTGGTGGGTTAGCCCATTACAGCTATGTGTAGTTAAAAAACAGCTACATACCGAGTTTATGAGTGCGAATTCATAATAAATATAAGGTGGTATCACGCTAAGCGTCCTTTAGTCTCTACTAGGCTAAAGGGCGTTTTTATTTTATAACCAAATACTTTAGAGAAATGAGGCTTGAATTATGAAATTTACAGTTGTTGGTGCAGGTGCAATGGGACTTAGATATGGTGTATTACTTCAACAAGCAGGAAATGAAGTTGAATTTGTAGATGCTTGGGAACCACATGTTAATAAAATGAAAGAACAAGGTGGCGTTTATGTTACTAGAGATAAGGAAAATCGTCATTTAGTTCCTGTCAAAGTATATACCCCAGAAGAATATCATAATACAGACTCTGATGTTGTTATTTTCTTCCTAAAACAAATGCAACTTGGTGAAATGCTTGAAAGATGTTCCCATTTCTTTACAGACAAACAATATGCTTTGACTGGCATGAACGGTATGGGTCATATTGAAAAACTACTAAAATACTTTAAACCTGAAAAAGTTTTAGCAGGTACTGCCCTTGTTGCAACAATTCTAAAAGCACCTGGAGAAGTAGATTTCGTTGGTAAGCCTGGAGCTGGATCTATGAATTTAGCTAACTACACAGAAAAACCTGATGAGATGACACATAAAGTTGTCGCTGAATTAGAAAAAGCTAATATAAATCCTACTTTGACTACAAACTTTAGAGGTACTCTTATGGCTAAAGTTGTGTTTAACTCAGTGGTCAATACGCTATGTACTTTATTTGAAATAACTATGGGAGAATATGCTAATTTCGAAAAGGCAGATGAACTATCCCGTGCATTAATTGACGAAGCTTATGACGTTTGTGAGCGCGATGGCGTAAAAATGCTACAAACTAGAGAAGAAGAATTGGCTACTGTCAACTATGTAAGTAAAGTTGCTAATCCACTCCATTATCCTTCAATGTATCAAGATATGAGTAAAAATCGCCCTACTGAAGTAGATTACATCAACGGATATTTAGTAAAACTTGGACGTAAACATAATTACGAAGCTAAAACACATGCCTTCTTAACAAACTTAGTTCATCTAGCAGAACATACTCGTCAAGAAAGATTACGTGAAAAATAATTAATAATTAAAAAAAGTGTATCTCAATCCAATTTCAACTCGGATAAGAGATACACTTTTTATATTATCTTATTTTACTCTTGCCAAGAAATACTTCTTCTTACCACGTCTAACGATTACAAATTTACCATCAAATTCTGCAGATGGATCAATTGTGAATTCTAAATCTTGAATTCTATCTCCGTTAATTCTAATTGCACCATTTGTTACGTCTTCACGAGCTTGACGCTTGGAACTTTCAATTCCAGTATCTACAAGCCATTCAACGATGTTCTTAGGTTCAGCAGTTACTTCTACACTTGGCATGTTCTTAAATCCTTGTTCAATTTCACTTGCTGTTAAGTCTTTAACTTCACCAGAGAATAATGCTGCAGAAATGTGTTCAGCTTCCTTAACTGCTTCTTTTCCGTGTACAAATTCTACAGTTTCTTCTGCTAATCTTCTTTGAGCTTCACGTTTTTCTGGTTGAGTCTTAACTTTTTCTTCTAAGTCAGCAATTTCTTCCTGAGATAAGAATGTAAAGTACTTCAAGTATTTAATAACATCTCTATCATCTTGGTTTAACCAGAATTGGTAGAATTCATAAGGTGTTGTCTTTTCAGGATCCAACCATACTGCTCCACCAGCTGTTTTACCAAATTTAGTTCCATCAGCTTTTAACATTAATGGGATAGTCAATGCATAAGCTTCAGCCTCGCTACCTTCCATCTTATGAATTAAATCTATACCAGATGTAATATTTCCCCATTGATCAGCTCCACCAATTTGAAGTTGAACATCATTATTCTTCCATAAATGGTGGAAGTCAATAGATTGAAGAATTTGGTATGTAAATTCAGTAAATGAAATACCTACTTCTAAACGACTTGCAACAACTTCTTTATTAAGCATTGTATTTACATTAAATAACTTACCATAGTCACGTAAAAAACCTAATAAATCAATTTTAGAAAGCCAATCACGGTTGTTCACAATTGTGATATTATCCTTTCCAAACAAATGCTTCATTTGCTTAGTTAAAGCTTCTTCATTATGGTGAACTTGTTCCATTGTTTGTAGTACACGTTCAGATTTTTTACCTGAAGGATCACCAATTGAACCTGTACCCCCACCAATGATGATATGTGCTCGATGTCCAGCTTCTTGGAATCTCTTTAACATCATAAATGGAATTAAATGACCGATATGAAGACTATCTCCAGTTGGATCGACCCCACAGTATAAACCTACTGACTTTTTATCTAATAATTTTCTTAACCCTTCTTCATCAGAAACTTGGTTAATCGCACCACGCCATGCTAATTCATCTAAAATATTCATTAGATACACTCCATTCTTTTGATAATAAAAAAGTCCCTAACGTTAATAATAACATTAGGGACGAAAAATTATTTCCGCGTTACCACCCAGATTGCTTAAAAAGCCACTCTGTCATCTTTATCGGAATGACCCGGACAAGCTCCATAGTGTAATTCGATTGATAGTTTATCTTGATTCACAGCACCATCAAGTCTCTTAAAAATTGACTATCAAATCTACTAATCTACTTCATCGCTTTAATATGTCATTAATAATATGATAACTTTCATATAAAGTCAATAGCTAATCAGCTATCTTAGCTTGGCATTCTGGACATAATCCATAGACCTCATATTGACTATTAGAGACTTTAAAGCCTGTTTTCTCAGCCGCATCTTTTTCTAATTTTACATATTCATCATTAGGTACATCGATAATTTTATTACAGTTTACACAAATAACGTGATAGTGTGGTTCTGCAAAATAATCATATCGCATATGTCCTTCGTTGTCTGGCGTTACTTCAATAATTAACTTTCTGTCCATAAATAACTCTAATGTATTATAAACAGTTGCCAAACTTACGCTAAAGCCATTTTCCTTAACATATGAATAGATCATTTCAATTGAAGGATGCTCCTTAGATGACATTAAGTATGCTAAAATTACTTGTCTTTGTGGAGTATTCTTAATATGACGCTTCTTTAATTTTTCTGCAGCCATCATTAATTGTTCCTGGTTATTCATACGGTTTCCTCCTCCACTTTATAACTTTTATAAACTAATTTCTCTAACATTATTATGATACAAAAATCAAATTATGTCTAGCAATATATTGTATTAAATTTTTAATAACTATTTAAAATATCTTGCACTTTTAATATCAATGTTTTTAATATATCCGCCACTACACCAGGTAAAAGACGGTTTAAATTTCCTAGCCAAAAAAGACGTACTTCCATTAGTAATAAGCACAACATGAAACCCATCACTAAATATTCACTTAATTGACCAGTTTTATAAAATGCAAATTTTCCACCAAATGACGAACCTGATTTTGTAAAAGGATATAACCACTTAACGCCTCTTTGAGAAAAACTATCCTCTAACAAATGAAGTAAATATCCTAACATTAACCAAAACACAATATTTTCAATCCTATCAGTCAAATATTGTTTTTGGATAAATTTGACTATTATACCTATCAAGATAAATCCTAGCAAAGAATGTGTAATACCGCGATGACCAAAAGCTTTATTAGTTACACCACTTACCATTTTATGCCTCTTTCCAAGATAAGAACTTGGATGATCAATATCTGGTAATAAACTTCCTACTGCTAATACTCCAACATTTACGAGTGTTAATTCATTTGTCAACGACATCAAGGGTAATCCTAATGCTAAAGTTGTTGTAATATGAGTCTTCGCCTGCATTATTATTCCTCTTTAATGTACTTTTATTTAGAAATCCTTTCTATAACTTATCTTACTTTTTCCATAATTGCTAGATATTTTTACTTGGAATGGTATTTGTTCTTGCAATTCTTTAACATGACTGATAATCCCTATCATTCTATTTTTTCCTTCAATCGTCTGCAAGGCTTCCAATGCTATCTGTAATGCATCGCTATCCAAGGAACCAAATCCTTCGTCTACAAATAAAGCATCCACAAATATTCCACCAGCATTAGCTTGGATAACCTCACCTAAAGCTAGTGCTAGAGCTAAAGCAGCAATAAAACTTTCACCACCTGATAAAGTTTGAACTGGTCTAACTTTCCCAGCGTTATCATCGTATATATTAATCTCTAATCCTGTATTACTACTATAACTACCTTTTTCATCTTTTATTTGGAAACTATATCTTCCTTGAGTTAATTCTTTCAAACGTCCATTAGCAACATTTAACACTCTTTGAAGGTACATTTGTAGCACATATCTTTCCAAACTCAACTTAGTAGCACTTTTACCAGTCATTACATCTGATAATTGTTTCCATTCTGCCATTAACTTATAATTTCCTTTTTGTTCTTGCAACAATTGTTCTACTTCTTGCTTTATTTTTTGTATATGGTTAATTTCAGTTGTAATATCACTAAATTCTGCTTGGAATGTTGCAAGTTCTTTTCTTTTATCAGCAATTACATTATTACTTTCAACTAAATTTGGCATTTCCCTATTATTAATTGTTTTGTCCAATTCCGATATTTTTGTTTTTACTACTAATATTTGTTTTTCATAACTATTAATTTCATTATTAATAGAATCTAATCGTGCTAGATTCTTGGCTAAGGAAACTATTTCTTCTAAATTAATCTCACTATTTTCTATTAATGTAGTTATTTCTTTATTAATTTTACTTAACCCTTTTTTCTTACTTTCTAATTCTTGGTCATTGCTATCAATATCAGCTTGAACTTTAATTAATTCTGCTTTAGTATCTTGAAGTTCTTTAGTGATTTTATCCTTATTTATTTGATAATCTTCCACTCTCTTTTTAGTATCTGTAATATATTCTTCAACTTGTTTTACATCTTCAAATTCAGGACTCAACTGCTTTCTTTGTTCTTGTAGAGTAGTTTCGGTCATTTTTAAGCGATAATATACATCATCATATTGTTCTTTTAATTTATCTTTTTCTTTCTCTAAATTAGCTATTTCATTTTTTATTAATTGACTGTCACCTTTTAACTTTTCTTTCAAGCTGACTTTATTTTCAAGATCTTTTGCTTTTTTCTGATACTCATCATTTTTAATCTGAAATATTTCTTGTAGTTCTAATAAAGAATGTTTTTCCCCTAGTTCAAAATCAAGTAATATTTTATCTATGCTTTCTTTTTTATTTTGTTCTAATTCTGTTATTTCGTCTGTTATAGATGTTAGTCTTAACTTAAATTCTTTTGCTTTAGATCTTTCAATTTCAGCTTTCTTATTCGCTAATTTTACATCTTCCTCAGTTACTTGTTCCAATTCATCTATTTTAGCTGGTAATGGATGTTCTTTGGATCCGCATACTGGACAAGGTTCTCCTGGTGCTAATTGTTTAGCAAGAAAGTAAATTTGATTTTTTATCCACAAAGTATTTAACTTTTCTTCAGTATCTGTACTTTCTTGTACTAATTCTTCCTGTTCTTGATACTTCTTTTCTAATTTTTCTTTTTGTAATTTCTTTGATTCAATCTCACTATCTAAATGATCTACTAAATCTATTTTTTCGCTCAGTCTAGTTAATTTATTATTCTCATTAACCAACTCAACTTGTTTCTCATCTAAATTTTCTAACTTAGCTAGTTCTTTTTCTAAATCATTATAGCTTACTTTTTGTTTTTCTAGTTCTTTTACTGAATTATCAAGCCTATTTTTAGTATCTTGATAATTCTTATCCAAATTATCCAATTTTTCTTGATTTACTTTTACATCTTGATAAATTGGTAATTTTACTTCTAATGTTGAAATCTTATTTTTTAGATTCTCAATATTTTCTTGTTGCTTTTCTAGCTCTTGGGCTTCTATTTTTGCAGATTCATGTTTTTGAATTAAAAATTTACTTTCTTGATTTAGTAATACCAATTTGTCACTTTTTTCTTTTATCTGTAATTCTAAATCAGTTTTATTGTTAAATATTTGTTGATTTTTTTGATACCAAGCCAATTTATAAGCGTAAATTTTCTTTAATTCAATCTTATCTTGATTATTTTCTAGAGATTGTAGTTTATGTATATTGTCCTCTTTTTGCTTAATACTATCTGCTAATACTTTTTCATTTTGATAAGTCTCAACCAAGTTATCAAGTTGCTTTTGACTAATAGTTATATCGTTATTTACTTTTTCTTGTTTTTTCTTTTTTTCTTCAATTTGGTTATTAACTTTAACTATCCATTCTTCGTCATTAATTTCATCATTATCTTCAATTTCTACTTGTTGTCGGATTATTTGTATTTGTGTTGTTAACTTTTCATTTTCACTTTCATTGATTTTTGCTTGTTCTTGGATTTTCTCTGTCCATTTTTGATATAGACTCGTTCCAAATAATTTTCTTAATATCTTTTCTCTATCAGCACTATTAGCATTCAAGAAATTTCTGAATTTTCCTTGTGGTAATAAAACAATTTGTGTAAACTGCTGTGCATCCAAGCCGATTAAGTCACGTAAAAATTTATCTGCCTGATTTTTTTTAGTAATCTCGATATTTTCTTGTTCTTTATTGATATATTTTACTTTTACAGAAGCCTCAACATCTCTAGTTCCATTTCCTCTCTTTTTAGCTAAATTCATTTTTGGGCTACGAATAACTGTGTACTTTATTCCATTATGCTCAAATACAAATGTCACTTCAGTTGCATCATTAGGTGTAGCAAAATCAGATCTCATCTGCTTAGCGTCTCTTTCATCGCCAGAAGTATGATCGAATAAAGCAAAACTCATAGCATCAAAAATGGTTGTTTTCCCACTACCCGTTTTTCCACTGATTAAAAATAAAGGTGTATTATCAAACTCTGTAAAATTCATGGTTTCATCAATATATGGTCCAAAGTACTTCATTCTTAACTTTAATGGTTTCATTTTTTATTCACATCCTTTAATGCATTTTTTACCCATTTTTGCTGATTTGAAGTTAATTTCTCACCTGTAACTTCAGTAAAAAAGTCACTAACTAATTTCATGGGATCAGTTAAATCCCTTTCTTTATTCTCTTCTGCTTTCAGCTCTTGAATTTCACCAACACGTCTCAATTCTAAGATCTTAGGGTAGTAATTTCTTAATTTATTAATCACATCTGGAATGACCTTAGTGTCAGTCAATCTAATAGCATAATAGTCTTCCTTGGAATACTTTTCATATACCGATGGAGAAATTAAATTGTCAAATGAATCTTCTAATACATTTATTTCATGAACTGGAACTAATGGAACGAATTTAGGTGATATTTTTTCAGTATCTACAATCCAAACACCCTTTTGCGATGTCGCTTCTGACACTGAAAATTTTACAGGTGACCCACTATATTTTATAATCTCTGCTTGACTTGCTCTTGCATCATGTAAATGTCCTAACGCAACATAGTCAAAATCATTCAAATAAGAAGTTGGAATAGCGTCTAAACCACCGACCATAACATTAGTCTCAGAATCAGTTTGTGTACTTCCAGCAGCAAAAAAATGTGCAACCAACACATGTTTCATGTTAGGCTTAAACTTTTCTTTTATTTTTTCTACAATAAGTTGCATCGCTTCTTGAACATTTTTCAAATCTTGCCTGTCAAAATAATTTCTTACCTCTTGTGGTTCAAAATATGGTAAGAGAAAAAATTGTGTATCTTCTATTTCTACTGGTTCAAATGCTCCAGAAATTTTTGTATTTAAAAATAAGTTTGTAGCTTTAAACCATTCACTACCAGTATTTAATCTTGTTGCTGAATCATGGTTCCCACTTATAATTAATAAAGGATGCTTATCAACTAGATTTAGCCTCTTTAATTTTTCGTTTACACTTTTTACCGCTTCTTCACTTGGTAATGATCTATCATATAAATCACCAGCTATAATAATTGCATCAACCTTTTCTTCTTCTGCAATTCTTTCAATTTGTTTAAAAGCGTCATCTTCTTCATATTTCAAGTCAAAATTGTGTAGTTTTTTTCCTATATGCCAGTCTGCAGTATGTAAGAATTTCATATTACCCCTCCGAACATAAGTTTTATATTAATTTTACCATATTATAGTGGTAATAAAAAAGTAGTAGTTAATTTAATTTTTTTACACACTACTTTTAATCCTAAAAAATCTCTTTAATTTTTCTCGTAACAACTTCTTATATTAAGTAATATCTTCGTAAAATAACCAAAGTTTTATCAATTTTTCGATTTTTATGAATAATTTCTGGATATTTTTTACTTTTTTTGTTACATTTTTCAGTACTTTATATTTTTTTGTAATTACCATTATATCAACATTTAGATCATTAAATAGTCTAAAATATTACAAAATATTACATAATTACCGAAAAAAGTAATTTATATGCTATATGCCTGTTATATTATTTTTTTATACTTATAAGCGTTGATACATAGGAGAACTTATTCAAGTTATTAAGCTATGTATATTATTCTAAGATTTAGGTTTTAAATAAGAATTTTTTACAGGAGTGAATATTTTATATGAAAAAAACAGCAGTTATCGCATCAGCCGCAGCATTAACAGGTGTCTTTGCTTCCGCAGCAGTTGCAAACGCAGATACAGTTACAGTTAAATCAGGTGATACAGTTTCAAAACTTGCTAAAGATTACAACACAACTGTTGACGCTATTGTTAACACAAACAAATTATCAAATGCTAACTTAATCTTCGTTGGTCAAAAACTTGAAATTGGTGAAGCTACTCAAGCTGATAACAACCAACAAGCAGCTCAAGGTCAACAAAGCCAACAAAGTCAACAAGTTACTCCAGCTGCAAGTTCACAACAAGCTACTACAAACTACAATACAACTTCTAACTACACATCCAATGTTTCTGGTGATGAACAAGCTGCTAAGGAATGGATTGCTGCTCGTGAATCTGGTGGTAGCTACACTGCTCAAAATGGTCGTTATTACGGACGTTATCAATTAGATGCAAGCTACTTAGGTGGAGATTTCTCTCCTGCTAATCAAGATCGTGTTGCAGATCAATACGTAGCTAGTCGTTATGGTTCTTGGTCAGCTGCTAAATCTTACTGGTTATCTAACGGTTGGTACTAAGATTTAGCCACAATTATTATATTGAAATTAATTTTTAAGTCTCAATTCTTTTGGATTGGGACTTTTTATTTTGCCAAAAATCAGCATAATAAAAAGGCATCAACATTTATTCCAATGTCGACGCCTAAGGAGATTCTTATAATAAATTTATATTGGCTAATTGATTTATATTAATTAAGCTTCTACGCCATATTCTTCAAAATATGCAGTTAAAGGTTTTAATTCAGCACCGTCATAACTTGCGAAGAAATCTTCTACTGTCTTTTCAGCATGTGTTGCTTGATAACCAGCAGAAATTGTTTCAACAAATTTACCATCTTCAACATGCAATTCTAGTTCTTCTACTGGAATTCCACGCTTATCAGTAATCTTAGCATCAATTAATACTGGACGACCAGCCTTTGTAGTAGCTAATGCTTCATCAAATGCTGCAGGAAGTTCTTCAAGCGTCTTCACTGTAATTCCCTTTACTCCCATTCCTTCTGCAATTTTAGCATAGTCAGCATCTACTAAATCAATACCAGAATGATTCATTTCAAAAATATCATCTTGTTCTGATTTAATAAAGTTTAGTGTTTGGTTAGAAGTTACAATGTTGATCACTGGCAAATTGTATTTAACTTCAGTCAATAAGTCTTGCATAACCATTGAGAAAGCTCCGTCACCAGAAATATTGAATACTTGGCGATCTGGATAAGCTAATTGACCAGCAATAGCTGCAGGTACTCCGTATCCCATAGTTGCAAATAATGCAGAAATTGTCCACTTTCTATCACCTTTAAAGTCTAAGAAACGGAAACTATTGATAATATTATCACCTGTATCAATGCCAAAAACAGCATTTTCTTCAGCAATACGATTAATTTCACGGTACACTTGTTCAAATGAAAGTGGACCTTCTTCTTTATACATTAACTTGTTAAGATATGCTTTCCAGTCTTTCATAGCTGCAACACTTGCTTTAAAGAATGCACTTTCTGGAGCAGTTTCACTTCTTTCTAAAGCTTTTGCCAAGAATTCTCCTGAATCTGACCAAATTCCTAGATCTAAGAAATGATGTCTACCAAAATGAGATCTATCATTATCAATTTGTACAAACTTAAAGTCATGTGTACGATATACCAAGTTAGCAAATGGGAAATCTGCACCTAAAGCAATTACTAAATCTGCTGTTGCGAATGCTTCATCTGCAGCTTTAGAAGCAGCACGGTTTAATGTACCTAAATTACCTTCATAGTCATCAGGAACAGAACCTTTTGCTAAACCTGTAATTGTTACCGGAATTTGTAATTTTCTAGATAACTCTATTAACTTATCAGCATTTTCTTTAATACCTGAGCCCACATGGAAAATAGGACGTTTAGCATTCTTAACTAATTCTAAGAACTTGTCAACTTCTTCATCTGTTGGTGCTGGCTTAGGTTCAGCTTTATCTAAAATTGTAGTAGATGCATAGTCTACATCTGGAATTTCTACATATCCAAAATCGTTAGGAATTACAACTACTGCTACACCTTTATTCTTATAAGCTTCACGAATTGCTTTATCAACAACATAAGGTAAACTTTCCGGTGTCATTACAATACGATCATATACTGCTACATCTTGGAACATTGGAACTTCAGGAAATTCTTGGAAATAATCATAGTTCATATTAGTATGAGGAACTTGTCCTACTAATGCTAAAACAGGTGCATGATCTTCCTTAGCATCATAAAGTCCATTTAATAAATTAACTGCACCAGGTCCAGCAGAACCAAAAGTTACACCTATTTGTCCTGTTAATTTTGCGTGAGCAGCTGCAGCTAAAGCACCTACTTGTTCATGTCTAACTTGAACATAATTGATATTTTCTTTTTCAATATCTAGCGCTTTCATTGTTGAGTTAAAAGAGCCTCCTGGATAACCATAAACATCCTTAACTCCCCATGCTTCTAAAACTTTTAACATAGCAACACTTGCAGCAATTTTCTTTTCAGTCATAATATAGAACCTCCATAAAACAAATCTAAATTATATATTGCAAACGTTTTCTTTCGATTACGTTTTATAGTGTACTACTTACTTACTTTTAGTGCAAGTGTTTTGTGCAACTTTTTTATTTTAATTTATATTCATTAGGATCAGCATCTAAAGGCTCATATTCATCCATTTGACTATCGCGGTAATCCCACCATTCATTTTCATATCCCACAAAGCCTGCTTCAAGCATCGCGTCATTTAGGATCTTATAATTTTTCTCTTGTTCAGGGGTTCTTGGTGCTTTTCTAGCAGCCATTTCAGAGAAATCATCAAATCCAGTTTGCATCTCTACTTCATTTCCTAACTTATCAGTTAAAGTTAAGTCAAATGTAACACCTTTTTGATGGCTGAAATTTGGATTAGGTTCAGCAACGAATTTAGGATCAGGGTAAACTTCAAATAATCTTTTCTGAGATTTTACGGGACGATAGGCATCCCACACTTTTAACCTATATCCTTGTTTCTTTACAATTTCACTTGCTTTAGCTAATTTGTATGCGGTTCCAGTTCTGGCTATAGCAGTAGTAAAATCATAAATTACTTTGCCTGTAAAATTATCTTCTGTCGCATATTTTAGATCAACAATAATATCTGGATCTAATTTCTGAATATTAGTAAATCCTGTTAATTTTTTATCCATTTAAATCACCTCTACTTAGATTATAACTTACATCATTATCGTCTAAAATAATATTTTATTACCCAAATGTTGACACTGTGTCACCATAGTGATATTATTAACCTAAAGTTGACACCGTGTCACTATTTAATCAGTAAGGGAATGATTTTTATGCCAACAACAACTTTTGAAAATTTACCTGATGCAAAGAAGAAAACAATTATTGCTGCCCTACTTAAAGAATTCTCTCAATCACCTTTAAGTAAGGCACAAGTTGCCCCTATCGTTAAAGAGGCTCAAATTGCTAGAGGGGCTTTTTATAAATATTTTGTTGATTTAACTGATGCCTATACATATCTATATAGACAAGCTATGAAAGATATTCATATTAATATTTCTCATACATCAGTTAAAACAGCCCAAGATTATGTTAACCAGGTACGCGAGTTCTTAACTAAATCACAAAATAGTTCTTACTATAATTTAATTAAGATGCATACCCTGTATAATGAACATTTTCTTTCAGCTAATTTACCTAAGCAGATGCCTGCAAATATTTGGGCTATTGCTGAATTATGTCATGCTACTATTCGTGATTGTTTAGTTGATCCTAACAAACAAGAAGAATATATAGCTAACTTAGAAACAATTCTTACTAAAATTATTTCTTAAAGAAAGGATGTACCTACAATGTTTCTAGCTTTAAAAGAAATTAAACACGAAAAATTACGATATGGGCTCATTATTGCAATGATTGTTCTCATTAGTTATTTAATCTTTATTCTCACAAGTTTAGCATTGGGATTAGCTCAAGAAAATACTGCAGCAATTGATGGCTGGAAAATCAGAAGTGCTGTTCTTAATAAAGATTCTGATGTTAGTTTACGTCAGTCTTTGTTAACCACAGATCAAGTAAATAAACTTACTAAAGATAAAAATAATGCCGTAATTGCTGAAACTTCTATAGTTGCTAAAACTAAAGGAAAAGCTAAACAAGCTTCAACTTTTATTGGATTAGACAATTCTCAATTTATTAGTAAAGATTTAAAACTCACTAGTGGTCATAAACCTGAAAATGATAGACAAGTTGTTGTAGATGATTCTTTCAAACAATATGGTTACAAGCTAAATGATAAGCTCACAATTAATTCTGATAGTACTGCTTACACTATTGTGGGATTTACTCATAATGCAAAATTAAATATCTCACCTATTGTATACGGTACGATCCCTACTTGGCAAAAACTACGTGGCATGGGCAATGCTTTTGGTGGAAGTGCTGTAGTTTCCAAGCAAGCAAATATTGACAATAGCGATAAAAATCTTAAAGTTTATACTGTTACTCAAGTTATTAATAAATTACCTGGATACACTGCTCAAAATTCTACCTTTATCTTTATGATTGGTTTCTTAATGATTATTTCATTAATAATTATTGCAGTATTCTTATACATTATTACAATTCAAAAACTCGGTAATTATGCTGTCTTAAGAGCTCAAGGTAGTCCTGCTAAACTTTTGGTTGGCGCAACTTTTTCACAATCTCTACTGCTTACAATTATTGGATTAGTAATCAGTCTTATACTAACAGCTGCAACAGCTTTATCGATACCTTCTTCTGTTCCGATGGCATTTAACATTAACTTTATGACCATTGTTTCTATCGGCTTGATATTTATGGCAATTTTGGGTTCACTCATTCCAGTACGTATTGTATTAAAAGTTGATCCTGTTTCTGTAATTGGAGGTTAAATTATGCCAGTAATTGAATTAACTAATATTAATAAATATTTCGGTAAAGATACTGCTAGAGTACACGTTTTACGTAACTTGAATTTTCAAGCCAATCGTGGCGAATTAATCTTGATTTTAGGTCCATCGGGTTCAGGAAAAAGTACTTTCCTAACCATAGCAGGTGGATTACAATCAGCTGATTCTGGAAAAGTTACTATTAATGGAAAAGATGTAAGCAATCTTTCATCTAAACAACGCGATGCTTTACGATTAAATCAAATAGGATTTGTCTTACAAGCTTATAACCTCGTTCCTTACTTAACTGTCAAAGAACAATTTAGCTTTGTTAATAAAATAAAGAAAAATAATAATCTTTCTGATGTAGAATTAGAAAAACTGCTAAAAACATTGGGAATTTATGAACTTAAGAATAAATATCCTGATCAACTTTCTGGAGGTCAAAAACAAAGAGTTGCTATTGCTAGAGCTCTGTACGCTAATCCAGAAATTATACTAGCTGATGAACCAACAGCTGCTCTAGATAGCGAAAAAGTTAAAGAAGTTGGTAGTTTACTGGCTGATTTGGCTCATAAGCAAGACAAAGCTATTATTGTAGTAACTCATGATATCAGATTAGAAAATTATGCTGATAAAGTATATCATTTAGATGATGGAATTTTGAAAGAAAGTAAATAATATTTGAACGATTACTAGTATTAATCGGTTAGAAAAAACTAGTATTTCTAGTCTACAAAATAATCCGGCCCAAAACTTTGAGCCGGATTATTTTTGTATTTTATATTTGAAACACGAAAAATTGCTACATATCAGTAATATTCAAACTAAAAAGGATGTTATTTATATTATATCATCTCATATAATTCTGGATTAATTCTATCCATCAATGGTGTAAGTTCCTTAACTGCAAAGATATCCAATCTATGCATCGCCCTAGAACAGATTGTATAAACTAGTTGACGCTCGTTTTCATCATGATAATTTTCTCGACTGGCATTCCACATAATAATCGCATCAAATTCCAGTCCCTTTGCTAAAAATGACGGCACTACAATTGTTCCTGGTACAAGTCGTTGATTTTCAGTCTTAATTAAAGTAACTTGAGCACCTTTATTCTTCAATTTTTCAGTTAATTTTTCACACTCAGATAAAGATTTCCCAATAATGGCGGTAGTCATCTTATCTGCATCGTTTCTATGCAATTGCATAACTACATCATTTATCAGTTTTTCCTCATCATTATTAATTGTAATAGTTGGTAACGGTCCCTTACGAGCAAAAGATGTAACTTTTTCTCCATTCACTAATACTTCTTTAGTAAAATCTGTTATTTGTTGAGTTGAACGATATGATTGCGTCAATTGAATAACTTTTATTTTATCTTTATCAAACATTGTTCCTAGCTCATCCAACAGTGTATGACTGTTTTCTTTCGTGAAAATAGCCTGATTTAAATCACCTAACATTGTAAATTTAGCACGTGGAAAACCAAATTTTAAATATGCTAACTGATATGCTGTATAATCTTGAATTTCATCAATAAAAACATGCTTAATATCTACTTCGCCACGTTTTCCTATAATCAAGTCATATAAATATAGGTAAATAGTTACATCTGCTATTGTTAACTTATGATTTTTCAAGTGATTGACTGTCATATCAACATCATTATTCCATTGATCTAGAGTTAAATCAAATTTTGATAAATCAACTAACTCTGGAATATTACGCATAAAATGAACAAATTGTTTATTAATACTCAAAAATCTATTACGTACAATCGCTCTTTGAACTGGACGTAATTGCTTCATAACATAACTGCGAGCTAAGAATTTAAGCTCTTGATCGCCATTAACAAAGTTACGTGGTTCATCACCATATAACTCATTAAGTTCTTCTCTACTTAAATCCTGTATCTGTTTTTGAACATTATCTTGTTTAGCTAGTTCTCCTACCTTACTATTTAAAATCTTAATAAGCTTTTCTTTAGTAGCAGACAAACGATTACGTAGATTGTAATTACTATTAAAACTATAGTAAATTTTCTTTATATCTTTTTTAGAGAAGAAGATTTCTCCATTATATTTTATATCTCTAAATCTCATTCCAGCAGTATTTAAATAATCACTATAATTAGTTGTCGCATTAAACATTGTTAAGCTACTTTTTAAAGCTGAAATTTTTCTTCTTAATGGCTGATTATCTTCATCAAATCTTTCTTGTAACGTCTCTACATGTATCTTAGGTAGACGACGTTGTGAATATTGATAGTAAGTCATTTGAACCATATTTTGTTCCCCTAGTTCCGGTAGAACTTGATCAATATAGTCATTAAATAACTGGTTTGGTGAAAATAATACTACTTGACTCGAGCTCAAATTTCCACGATAACGATACAATAGATATGCTACTCTTTGTAATACAGCAGATGTTTTACCTGAACCTGCAGCACCTTGAACAAATAGCAAGTCAGACTTAGTATCTCTGATAATCTTATTTTGTTCTTTTTGAATCGTAGTAACAATGCTCTTCATCTTAATGTCAGAAGATTCGTCTAGAACTTCCAATAACATTTGATCCCCAACAGTTTCATCAGTGTCAAATAAAGTTATGATCTTGCCATCTTCTACCATAAACTGTCTTTTTAGAGTTAATACTGCTGTTTGTGGGCCATCAGGTGTATCATATGTTACTTCTCCTAATTTACCATCATAGTAAATACTAGAAATTGGAGCACGCCAATCATAAATCATAAAATGGTCTGGGGTATCCGCAAACGAACCTAATCCTATATAAATAGATTCCTGCTTACCATCATTCTCAGTGAAATCTATTCTAGCAAAGTACGGCTTTTTCTCTAACTTTTCAAGAACTTCTAATCTCTGTGTTGCATGTTGCCAACTATTTTCGCGTTCTTGTAAAAGTTGTTGCTGTTGTCTTACAGTTAGACCAGTTTCCATAATTCCAGCATAGGAGCCTGTTTTAATTCTGACATTATTTTTAAAATCATCCATAATGTCTTTTCTATCTTGTTCAACCTTATTAATCTCGGATTGATGTCTCTTTTCAGCTTGCTTTATTTTAGCAACAACATCATCCATATGTTTTTGTTCTAATTCTTTTTCAGTAAGAGCCATTTTTAACAACCCCTTTCAAATTATCAAAAAACTCGTCATACTATTGTATCATTTTTAACTGTTTATAACAAATTTTAAATATTTTTTATAACTATTATCCTTTATTTAATTTATAAAAAAGTAAAAATCATTTAATTTAATCTACAAATAAATCACTCGAGCCTGTATAATAATGTATTGTAATAATACGAATACAGTGTTGAAGGCTAGGATGAATAATTTAATTCATTCTAGCCTTTATGTTATACTTGTATAGAAAAAATTTAAGATTAGAAGGTATTACTATGTCAGTTTCATTTTTAATTGTTACACTGGCAGCTTTTATCACACCTATGGTTTTAGCAAGATTCAAAGTATCTTTTCTTCCTACTTCAGTTGCTGAAATTATTATAGGTATTATTATTGGTAAAAGTTGTTTCAATTTAATTCATGCTGATACGCTCTTGAGTTGGTGTTCAACTTTCGGGGTTATACTATTAATGTTTTTAAGTGGTATGGAAATTGATTTTAGCTTATTTAAGAAGAATTCACATACCTTATCCCCGTTAGAAGCAAAAATGGCAGCTAATGAACCTAAAACTTCACCTGTTAGAGCTGCAACTTATGCGTATGCTTTTTCTTTAGTCGCATCGCTAATTTTAGCTTTGCTATTTAAAGTTACAGGCTTATTCTCAGATGTTGGTTTAGCTACTATTTTATTTAGTACTGTTTCTTTAGGAATTATGACTTCATTATTGAAAGAAAATGAGTTACTAAGCCGTCCATTCGGTCAAACTATCCTTTTATTCTCTGTATTAGGTGAAGTTATTCCTATGATTGCTTTAACTGCTTACTCCTCTATCTATGCAGGAAAAGGTGCAAGTTTGTGGTTGATTACATTGCTATTCATAGCTGCAGCGTTCTTATTCAATCGTTTCAGACACTTCTTCTCATTCTTTGATAAAATCAATAAAGCAACTACACAAATTGATATGCGTCTTGCTTTCTTTGTTATCATTGCTTTAGTTTTAGTAGCTGAGACAGTTGGAGCTGAAAATATTCTTGGTGCTTTCGTTGCCGGAATTGTTTTGAAATTATTAGAACCTGCGGAAGAAACAGAACATCGCCTTGATGCAATTGGATATGGTTTCTTTACTCCTTTCTTCTTTATTTTAACAGGGGTAAATTTAGATATTCCATCATTGATGCGTTCGCCTAAAACATTATTATTAATTCCTTTATTCTTTGTAGCCTTTATCCTCGCAAAACTCCCAGGATATTTTGGTTTCCAAAGACGTTTTAGTAAAAAGAACTCCTTTGTTGGTGCTGTTGCAACAAGTACTACTATCACATTAGTAGTAACAACCTTAAAGATTGCTGAACACTTACATGCTATAACTCCACAACAATCTGGTGCTTTTTTACTTGCTGGAATTCTTACTTGTATCGTAGGACCTGTTTTCTTTAATAAACAATATAAACCTGAACCAGAAGATCAAAAGCAAACTTCATTGCATATTATTGGTGTAAATCTAGTTACAGTATCTGCTGCTCAACAACTTTCTAAAGGAATGTATGATGTTCAAATGTATACAGATAATTCTAAGAACTTTACAACCTATAATTCTCAAGCTAATGTACATTTCTTAGATTCTTTAGATCCTGATGAGTTAATTGCTAATCATATTTTTGATACTGATATTCTCGTTTTAGGGTATGCTGATTATAATGTTAATTATAAATTATCTCTTGCAGCTAAAAAGTATGGTGTAAATCGTGTTATTGTTCGTTTTGAAAATCGTAATCCACTTAATGATATGGAAAATGAACTTAAAAAGGCTGGTATTGAATACTTCAGTTATTTCGATATCAATGTAGGTATGATGCGTTCAATGATTGATAGTCCATCTATGCTACAAATTCTTACAAGTTCTGAATCCCGTTTATATGAAGTAGTAGTTAATGATTCTATTTTTGTTGGAGTTGAAGTTAAAGACTTACCACACATTGATAAGATTACAATCAGTAGAATTTATCGTAATGGACATGCTATTGCACCTCATGGTTACACGCAATTACAATTAGGTGATCATATTATCTTCTCTGCTAGTGCTGAAGAAAGTGCTTATTTCAGACGTAAACTTCAAAGAAGGAATGAATAGTTGTTTAAAAGGACTATGCTCAATGCGTAGTCCTTTTTTCATTCTCAATATATATCACTATCTTTTATCTAAATTATTAATCATCACTACTAACAACTTTACTCTTCTAATGCAAATTGCATCACTAATTTTTTAAAAGTATCTAGTTTCCCTTTAAAATTATGATCTGCCTTAGAAATAATTTGACTACTACAATCTGTTTCTAGTATTTCCAATCTCTCAATAAGATCTGAATAATCAACACTAGGATCAGATTGACCAAAAACCACTTGTACTTTTGCTCCACTAAAGTTAATTAGCCCCTTTTTAGTTTTATGCCAATTAATTGCCAGTGGTGGATTAATTGCTAAAATTCGGCTAACTTTAGTATTTAAATATCCTTGTTGCAATACTAATAATCCACCTCGCGAAATTCCAATTAATATAATTTCTTTAACATCTATTAAGTATGTTGAAACTTTTTCCAACTCTTCTTGTAAATTTAGTGGAGAACCAACTGGATTAGCTGAAACAACCACGGCATATCCTCTTTCATTCTGAATTTTACTTGCTAATTCTAAATACTTATTTTTATACCCATAAATTGAACCAGCAGCACCAGTTTTAATAAAAACTAACTTAGACTTTCCAAACATTAAACCATATTACTGATCAACTTTATCATACTTTATTTTAGTATTTCTTTCCGACATTATATCCCCCTATAAAGTTCTAATTTAAAATTTCAATCCCACAGTTAATTCAATTTTACTATCATATTAATGCATAACAAAAAGCACATCCCAACAAGAGATGTGCTTTTCCGATAATATGGTATATATTAACGTTTTGAGAATTGTGAAGCTTTACGAGCTTTCTTAAGACCTGGTTTCTTACGTTCTTTCATACGAGCGTCACGTGTTAATAAACCAGCTGACTTCAATACTCCACGGAAATCTGGATCTACTTCAAGTAAAGCACGTGCAATTCCATGACGAGTTGCACCAGCTTGACCAGAGAATCCACCACCATTTACGTTAACAAAAACGTCGTATTGACCTTTTGTTTCTGTAACGCCAAATGGTTGTACCATATCTTCGCGAATGTTTGCGAATGGAATGTATTCTTCTGCAGGTTTTCCGTTCATTGTGATCTTACCTGTACCTGGTACTAAGCGAACACGAGCAACGGAGTTCTTACGACGGCCTGTGCCTTGATATTGTACTTGAGCCACTTTCTAATTCCTCCTAGATTAATTTGTTAATATCCAATACTTCTGGTTGTTGTGCTTCATGCTTGTGATCTGCACCACGGTATACATGTAACTTCTTAGCTTGTTGACGACCAAGAGTACCCTTTGGAAGCATACCTTTAACAGATAATGCTAATAACTTTTCAGGATCCTTTTCACGGTAATCACCAGCTGTACGAGCTTTCAAACCACCTGGATGATTTGAGTGGTGGTAGTAAACTTTATCAGAAGCCTTACGACCTGTTAAAGCAACCTTTTCAGCATTGATAACAATTACATAGTCACCTGTATCTACGTTTGGTGTAAATGTTGGTTTATTCTTACCACGTAAAATAGCTGCTACAGCTGATGATAAACGTCCCAAAGGAACATCTGTTGCATCAACTACATACCATTTACGTTCTACTTCGCCTGGTTTTGCAATATATGTTGTACGCACGTTTATTTCCTCCATTTGTTGTATACATGTTTGACATACAATAAGATTAACGGGGCTTACTGTGGGGCAAACAATACCAAATACTAGTTTATTACTTGTTTAACAATAAGTCAATATATAATAATTGAGTTTTCTTATAATTTTTCATCCTCTTCATCATAATATACTTCCTTTAAGTATAAGCCACTAGCTGGTGCTGTCTGTCTTGCTTGACTTCTGTCCTTAACTTCATACAATCTCAAAAAATCGTGTACTGGTCTTTTTCCATTACCAATTTCTAGAAGTGTTGCCACCATTATTCTAACTTGATTATATAAAAATCCATTTCCATAAAATTCAAAAACTATTTCATCGTTTACCTTATCTTCGTAAACTTTAGCTTCATAAATTGTTCTTACATGACTTTTTGCTTGACTACCAGAAGCGACAAAACTTGAATAATCATGTGTTCCTTCAACATCTGGCATCGCTTCTTTTATTTTTTCTATATCTAAAGGATACTTATAGTGTCCTGTATACAATCTCTTAAAAGGATTTACAAATTCTCCTCTACTAACACGATATAAGTATCTTTTCCCATGAGTTGTATATCTTGAATGAAAATCATTTGGTACTATTTTGCAATCTACTACTTCACAGTCCAGCGGCAACATACTATTTAATCCTCTCAACATACCTTTAGCAGAAATAGGATGCGGAAAATCAAAATGTACCACTTGTCCTAAAGCATGTACTCCAGAATCTGTTCTCCCTGATCCGTAAACAGTTATATACTCATCCTTTTTACTCATTTTGTTAATAGCTTTTTCCAGAACAAATTGAACTGTTCTTTGATTTGGCTGAGCTTGAAAACCTGCAAAATTAGTACCATCATAAGCTAACGTTACTTTAAATCTTTGCGTCATATTTCTTCCTTTCAATTAGTTTTTTAGAATAATTAATGCTATTGTTAAAACTGCAAAAGCAATGATAGTCATCGTATCACGCAATTTCCATACATGTACTCTAAATTTAGTTCTACCCTCTCCACCTTTGTATCCTCGAGCTTCCATAGCAGTAGCCAAATCTTCAGCTCGATTGAAAGAAGATACAAACAATGGGATTAGTATAGGAATTACAGCTTTTACTTGCTCAACTAATGAGCCTTCACCAAAATTAACACCTCTTGAACGCTGAGCATTCATTATTTTAGCTGTTTCATCCATTAAAGTAGGTACAAATCTTAATGCTATCGAAAGCATTAGAGAAATTTCATATACTGGAACCTTCAAATATTTCAATGGCTTTAACAATGACTCCATAGCATCTGAAATTTCTAATGGCGATGTTGTTAATGTTAACAAGGTAGACATCACTATTATCAAGACAAATCTAAAAAATACATAGATACCATTTACTAATCCATATTTAGATAATGTAAAGGGACCCCAATGCCAAAATACATGGCCACCATTTGTAAAAAATACTTGCAATAATACTGTAAATAATATTAACCAAACTAATGGTATTATTCCTCTAATAAAAAAGCTCAATTTAATTTTTGATAACAGTACTCCCAAAAAAGTAAAAGCTATCAACAATAAATATGTTTGCCAGTTATTAGCGAGAAAAATTATTCCTATAAAATAGAAACTTAGTGCTAATTTACTTCGAGGATCCATTCTATGAATTAAAGAATTACCATTGATATATCTTCCTAAAAGTAATTTATTCATTCAAATTTCCCCCTAGTATTTTTAAAATTTCATCAGTTAACTCTTCACTTTTTAGTGGAATACTATGTTTAGAAAGAGCTAGCTTATCAAACAATTTGTAGGCAAAATCTGTAGTTTGTGGAAGATTTAAATGATGATTTTTTAACCACTCTGGATCACTAAATAGTTCTTTAGGAGTAGAATCAGCAATTACTTTACCTGATTCCAAGACTATTACATGATCAGCATATTCAGCAACATCATTCATTTGGTGTGTTACTAAGATGATTGTTAAGTTTTCATCTTTATGCAATCTATTAAACATTTCCATCATTTGATGGCGTCCCTCAGGATCTAATCCCGCAGTTGGTTCATCTAATACTAAAACTTTTGGTTCCATTGCCAAAATCCCTGCAATTGCTACTCTTCTCATTTGACCACCAGATAATTCAAAAGGTGATTTCTCCAATACTTCTTCAGGAAGAGCTACTAATTTTGCTTTTTCTCTTGCAATTTTTTCGGCTTCATCTTCACTTTTTCCAAAGTTTTTAGGAGCAAATGCTATATCTTTTAGAACTGTTTCTTCAAATAATTGTGCTTCAGGAAATTGAAAAACAAATCCTACTTCTTTTCTTAATTTTCCCAACTCTTTATTTTTAGTGGTATTATCGATTGTATATCCATTGATTGAAATTTCTCCACTAGTAGGTTTCAATAGGCCATTCAAATGCTGTAGCAATGTAGATTTGCCACTACCAGTATGTCCGACTATTGCCGTATAACTACCGTCTTTAATATTTATCGATACATCTTTCAATGCTATATGTTCTAAAGGTGTTCCAATTTGGTAAGTATAGTTTAATTTTTTTGCTTGAATTGACATAACCAATCGACCATTTCCTCTTCTGTAAAATATTTATTTGGAATATCTACACCCTTTTTTGTAAGTTCTCTTCTAATTTTCTCAGCAAAAGGAATATCTAATCCAATATTTAATAATTCATCATTCTTTATAAAAATAGATTCTGGCTTACCATCATCAATTATTTTACCGTCATCGAGAACAATAACTCTATCTGCTAAAGTAGCTTCATCAATATCATGCGTAATAGAAATAACAGTGAACTTATACTCATCTTTTAAATCTTTGATAAGAGTAATCAAACCTTTTCTTCCTTCTGGATCAAGCATACTTGTAGCTTCATCAAGGATAATTATTTTAGGTCTCAATGCTAATACTCCAGCAATTGCTACTCTTTGCTTTTGTCCACCAGATAATCTTGCCGGTTCATGTGTAGCAAATTTCTCCATTCCGACAACTTTCAAAGCATCGGATACACGCGATACCATTTCTTCTCTAGGTACTCCTTGATTTTCCAAACCAAACGCTATATCACTTTCAACATCCGCGCCAACAAACTGATTATCGGGATTTTGGAATACCATTCCTATTTTTTTTCTAATATCCCAAATATTTTTTTCATTCATTTCATAGCCATCAACTTTTATACTGCCAGATTCAGCCTTTAGCAGTCCATCTATTAGTCGAGCTAATGTGGATTTCCCACTACCATTATGCCCAATTAAAGCTATCCATTGACCGTCCTTTATATTTAAAGTTAAATTTTTTAGAATGTATTTATTTTGTCGAGCATATTTGAAAGATAAATTATCAATTTCAATTATATTTCCATCTGTCAAACTCATAAACAATTACTCCTAGATATTATATATACATAGTAATAATATACCATATATAAACTAAGAAAACTTATTTTAGTCATGACGTATTCAAACAAAAAAGACACTCGTAATGAGTGTCTTTAAAATGCTAATATACCAATGATTATGATAAATATCAATTTTATAGAAAACAAAAAATCACTTTTTATAACGAAGATTCACAAGATATCAAATATCTGCTACTTTGGACTAGACTCGGTTAATTTATATTTCCCAACATCATAACACCCAATTATCGTTATAAAAGTGACAATTTCTTTTATTTACTTATCGAAAGTTTAGTCGACTAATTCTAGCACAACCATCTTTGCAGCGTCGCCACGACGTTCACTCATTTTAAGAATACGAGTGTAACCACCATTACGTTCTGCAAAACGAGGTGCAAGATCATCAAATAACTTTTGTAAAGCTGATTGAACAACTACATCGTCGTTTTCTTCTTTTACATCAGCAACAACATTCATTACAAATGCAGCAGCGCGATGACGAGAAGCTAAATCACCTTTTTTACCTAAAGTAATCATCTTTTCAACAAATTTACGAACTTCTTTAGCACGTGTTTCTGTTGTAACGATTTTTTCGTTAACAATTAAATCAGTTGTTAAGTTACGCAACATTGCCTTACGATGTGCACTTGTGCGTCCTAATTTACGGTAAGCCATGAACAGATTCCCTCCCTTTAGTTATAGTAAATTCTAGTCATCATGACGTAAAGACAAGCCAAGATCTGCCAATTTAGCCTTAACTTCGTCTAAGGATTTACGTCCTAAGTTACGTACTTTCATCATGTCAGCTTCAGACTTATTAGTTAATTCTTGAACTGTATTGATACCTGCACGTTTTAGACAGTTATATGAACGAACTGACAAATCAAGCTCTTCAATCGTCATTTCTAACATTTTTTCTTTATGCGTTTCTTCTTTTTCTACCATGATTTCAGCATTCTTAGCTTCATCTGTTAAATCAACAAATAATGCCAAGTGTTCTGTCAAAATCTTAGCAGAAAGACTAATAGCTTCACTAGGAGTGATAGAACCATTTGTCCACACATTAAGAGTTAATTTGTCATAATCATTTTTTTGACCAACACGTGTTTTCTCTACTTGGTAGTTAACGCGTTCGATCGGGGTATAAATAGAGTCGATAGGTAATACACCAATTGGCATATCATCTGCAAGAGCCTTATTATCATTAGCTGAAACATAACCACGACCCTTATTAGCATTCATCCGAACATGAAGTTCAGCCCCATCAGCAACTGTACAAATATATTGTTCTGGATTAAGAACTTCTACATCACTATTACTCTGGATATCTCCAGCAGTCACTTCCATCGGACCAGTAACATTAATTTCTAATGCTTGACTGTCTTCAGATTCCATACTTAAAGCAACTTTCTTCAAATTCAAAATGATTAAAGTAACGTCTTCAAGAACGCCTGGAATAGTAGAAAATTCATGAAGAACACCATCAATTTGAACGTCTGTAATAGCAGCACCTGGTAATGAAGAAAGTAAGATACGACGTAAAGAGTTACCTAAAGTTGTACCATAACCACGTTCAAGCGGTTCTATAACAAACTTGCCGTAGTTATTATCTTCTTCAATTTTATGAATTTTTGGTTTTTCAAATTCGATCATTCTTATCTTTACCCCTTTCAAAACGTAACGTGTAATCTGGCGAAAACATTATGAGTTTCTCTCAAAAATGAATACTGACCCACATTAAACACGACGGCGTTTTGGAGGACGGCATCCGTTATGAGGAACTGGTGTAACATCCTTGATAGATGTAACTTCCAAACCTGTTGTTTGAAGAGCACGAATTGCTGCTTCACGACCAGAACCTGGTCCTTTAACTGCTACTTCAACTGTCTTCATACCATGTTCCATAGCACCTTTAGCTGCTGCTTCAGAAGCCATTTGTGCTGCAAATGGTGTAGACTTACGAGAACCCTTGAAACCAAGAGAACCAGCTGAAGACCATGCTACTGCGTTACCATGAACATCAGTAATCATAACAAGTGTATTATTGAATGTTGAATGAATATGTGCAACACCGCTCTCTATATTCTTCTTTACACGGCGCTTGCGTGATTTCTTAACTGCCATGAAATAGCTAACCTCCTTTGTTAATTATTATTTCTTTTTACCTGCAATTGAAACTGCTGGGCCTTTACGTGTACGTGCGTTGTTCTTAGTATTTTGACCGCGAACTGGTAAATGACGACGATGACGTAGACCACGGTAAGAGCCAATTTCAGAAAGACGCTTGATGTTTAAGGAAACTTCACGACGAAGATCACCTTCAACTTTGTACTTATCTACAACTGCACGAATCTTATCTTCTTGATCAGCTGTTAAATCACGTACACGAACATCTTCTGAAACACCTGCTTCGCTCAAGATCTTTTGAGCTGTGGAATTACCGATACCATAAATGTAAGTTAATCCGATTACGACACGCTTGTTACGTGGTAAATCGACACCTGCAATACGAGCCATTACAATTACACCTCCTAATTAATTATTATCCTTGACGTTGTTTGTGCTTTGGATTACTGCAAATAACCATAACGCGACCTTTACGCTTAATTACTTTACAGTGTTCACACATTGGTTTAACTGATGGTCTTACTTTCATTAATTATACCTCCTAATATATTCTCGAAGTACAATCTATTTAAAGCGATAGGTAATGCGTCCCTTAGTCAAATCGTAAGGGGACATTTCAACTGTCACTTTATCTCCAGGCAAGATACGAATATAGTGCATTCTAATTTTACCGGAAACATGTGCTAGAATTTCATGTCCGTTTTCGAGTTCAACCTTGAACATCGCATTAGGCAACGTTTCTTTAATCGTGCCTTCAATTTCAATCACATCATCTTTCGCCATGCAAAAGTACCTCCTTAATTGGTTTTAAAACTTTACACGTAAAAATGTGAGAAGCTTTCTTTGGAGTCCCACCTTTTTCCGCAAGTTCATTTACCTATTTAAAGGCAAACTGAGCCTATTGAAAAGATAAACCTGAATTATAATATCACATATACCTAACTAATTCAAGAAATAATTAAAAAAGGATGCAAAAATATTTGCATCCTTTTAAAATTTATTTCAAGTTATCTAAAATTGCCTTAATATCAGCAAATACTTTGTCAATATCTTGATTACCATCAACTTCATGTAATAAACCATTTTCTTTATAGTAATCAAGTAATGGTGTATTCATTTTGATATTTACATCCAAACGATTCTTAACTGTTTCTGGCTTGTCATCATCACGTTGGTAAAATTCGTGTTCACCACAACGATCACATGTACCTTCTACTTTAGTTGGATTAAATACTTTATGATATGTAGCACCACAATTACGACAAATATATCTACCTGTTAATCTTTCCATTAATGATTCAGGATCAACATGAATATTGATAACACCGTTTAATTCTTTTCCTAATTCTTTTCCCATTTCAGTTAATGCTTCTGCTTGAGCCATATTTCTTGGGAATCCATCTAATAAGAAACCTACATTAGTATCATCTTGTGCCAAACGTTCTTTTACAATTCCGTTTGTTACTTCATCTGGAACTAATTCACCTTTGTTGATATATTTCTTAGCTTCTAATCCCATTGGAGTTTCATTCTTCATAGCAGCGCGGAAAATATCACCAGTAGAAATATGTGGAATCTTATATTCATCAACGATTCTTTCAGCTTGTGTTCCTTTACCAGCTCCTGGTAACCCCATCAACATTAAATTCATTGCCATTATAATTACCTCCTAAATTGTACCTGTTAATTATAACTTATTTTTTTAATATACAAAAGGTCAGAAAGATATAAAATATCTCTCTGACCTTTTCAGTTCTTATTCACGTATAAAGCCTACGTATTCTTGTTTCATCATCATACCATTTAATTGATTAATTGTTTGAATTGTAACACCAACAACAATCAATAAACTAGTACCACCTAGTCCGATTGATTCATCCAATCCCCAAACTGCGGATGCAACTAAAGGAATTAATGAAATAAGACCTAGATACAATGAACCCACTGAACTGAGACGCATCAATAATCTTGATACATATCTTTCAGTTTCTTTTCCTGGCCATACACTAGGTATGTAACTTCCTTGTTTTTGCAAGTTTTCAGAAAGTTTTTCTGGGTTAACTTGAACAAATGCATAGAAGAAAGTAAATACTACAATTAAAACTGTGTAAAGAATCATACCTGGAGTAGATTGCATATTAAAAATGCTTGTCATAATCTTATACCATGTATCTTCAGAGTGGTTCTGTGTGAAAGCTAATAGTATTGTTTGAGGTGCTGAAATAAATGAACTAGCAAAAATAACAGGAATAACCCCAGCAACCTTAACTTTCAATGGTCAATAAGAATTTTCAGTTGCTCCAGCCAATCTTCTAGTATATTGAATAGGAATTTTATAGCTTGCTTGTTCAACATACGTAACAAATGTAACGATTATTAAAATAACAATCAATAAAATAACTACATATAATATTGGTTCCCATAAATCACTACCAGTAACACCTGAGAACTGATCTTTATAAATCTGTACGATTCCATCTGGAACACGAGATAAAATACCAGCCATAATAATCATAGAGATTCCGTTTCCCAGACCTCTATCAGTTATCATGTCACCCAACCATGTAGTAAACATAGTTCCACCAGTTAAAACAATTCCTACAACTACAAATGTTTTAACACTTGGGTTAGTTACAAGGTTTAAGCTACTCAAAGCATTAAAACCAGCAGTGATTGCGATTGATTGTACAAACGCAAGCACAATAGTTAAATATCTAGTTACTTGATTTAACTTTCTACGCCCTACTTCACCTTGTTTACTCCATTCAACAAATCTAGGAACAATATCCATTTGTAATAACTGAACAACAATTTGCGCAGTAATATATGGAGAAACACCCATAGCAAATAGTGAGAAGTTAGTTAAACCACCACCACTAAAAATATTCAACATATTAATTAACCCTGAAGATGCAACGCTTTGCAGAGCTTTAGCGTTGATCCCAGGGACAGTGATATAAGTGCCTAAGCGAAATACAATCAAGACACCTAAGGTAAATAAGATTTTTTTTCGAATCTCTTTTACAGCTAAGGCGTTCTTCATTGTCTTAAGCATTATTAAATCACCTCAGCTTTACCGCCTTTAGATTCGATTGCTTCCTTAGCAGATGCAGAGAACTTGCTTGCCTTTACAGTCAATTGCTTGTTCAATGTACCATTGCCAAGTACTTTGATACCATCTTTTTCATCTTTAATGATACCAGATTCTACTAATAATGCAGGTGTTACTTCTGCACCATCTTCAAATTTATTTAAAGTTTCCAAGTTTACAATAGCATATTCTTTACGATTGATGTTCTTGAAACCACGTTTTGGCATACGACGGAACAATGGCATTTGTCCACCTTCAAAACCTAAACGTACCTTACCGCGAGCCTTTTGACCTTTTTGACCACGACCAGCAGTCTTACCATTACCAGATGAAGTACCACGACCAACACGGTTGCGGACTTTACGTGAACCTGTAGCAGGTTGTAATTCATGAAGTTTCATTATTTATTTTCTCCTCTTTTGTAAATTGCTAACGCATGTAATCAGGAAAAGGTGTCCTAACTACAAACTCGCCTATACTTATATTTAGTTTTAGGGGATGAGAACCTCTCATACCCCTGAAAACTTTGTTTCTATTTCAAATAGATTATTTTACTTCTTCAACTGTTACCAAGTGAGATACAGCAGTGATCATACCACGTACTGCTGGGTTATCTTCTTTAATAACAGAGCTGTTCAATTTGCCAAGTCCAAGTGCTACAACAGTTTTACGTTGTGACGGGATGCGTCCGATTGGAGACTTAGTCAAAGTAATTTTAATTTGAGCCATTTGAATCTCCTTTCTTAAGCCAAGTCAGAAACTGAAATACCACGAAGGGCAGCAACTTCATCAGCACGTTTCAATTGTGCCAAACCGTTAACAGTTGCACGAACGATGTTGATTGGAGTGTTTGATCCAAGTGATTTAGATGTAACATCTGCAATACCTGCCAATTCGACAACGGCACGAACTGCTCCACCTGCAGCAACCCCAGCCCCTTCGATAGCTGGTTTCAACAATACACGAGCTCCACCAAATACTGATGTTACTTCGTGTGGAATTGTTGTTCCAACCATAGGAACTTCGATCAAGTTTTTCTTAGCATCTTCAACAGCCTTACGGATTGCTTCTGGAACTTCTTGAGCTTTACCAGTACCAAATCCAACAC